>Ga0101944_10000351_pt1 | contig 140814 bp, 124 predicted proteins | sample DewCreD2012metaG_FD_75245 | JGI IMG/M metagenome (GOLD analysis project Ga0101944, IMG submission 75245) | Hot spring sediment bacterial and archeal communities from British Columbia, Canada, to study Microbial Dark Matter (Phase II) - Dewar... ...
CCGTCGCCGAAGCCGTGGAGGTTTTGAGAACGCTCCCCCACGGGCATGTCGTCGCCGCGTTGGGAACCATTCGAAACCTCTCCCTCGATGCGCTTTTGGGAAACAGTAAAGAGGCGGTGCTGGTTTTGGCCATGATCGTTTCCCGCATCATTGCCCCGGCCTCCAAGCTCGCCACAGCCCGCGGGCTCAGCCTGGAGTCGGCCACCACCAGTTTGCCCCACCTTCTGGAGCTGGGCGATGTGGACGAAGACGCCCTCTACGGGGCTCTGGACTGGCTCCTGAGCCAGCAAAAGAGGATCGAAGACGCTCTGGCCTCTCGGCATCTCCAAGACGGCTCTCTGGTGCTCTACGATGTCACGTCCACCTATTTTGAGGGCACCACGTGCCCGTTGGCGCACATAGGCTACAACCGGGACCAGAAAAAGGGCAAACGCCAAATTGTCATCGGGCTTTTGTGCAGCGCCGAGGGTTGTCCCATTTGCGTGGAAGTCTTCGATGGCAACGTGGCCGATCCCCAGACCTTGAAAAGCCAAATTCTCAAGGTTCGAGAGCGGTTCGGCCTGGAGCGGGTGATCTTTGTTGGGGACCGGGGCATGATCACCGAAGCCAGACTTCGAGAAGATATCATGAGCCGCGAAGGGCTGGACTGGATCACCGCGCTTCGGGCGCCAAGCATCAAAAAGCTCGTTCAGGACAAAGCCATCCAGGTGACCCTCTTCGATACGGTGAACATGGCTGAAGTGAGCCATCCGGATTATCCCGGCCAACGGCTCATTGTGTGCCGAAACCCCCTTCTGGCTCGGCAAAGGGCACACAAAAGGCTCGCTCTTCTGGAGGCCACGGAAACCCAGCTGGAACGCGTCCGTCAGGCGACGCTTCGAGACAAGAGGCGCCTCAAAGGAAAAGACAAGATTGCCCTGAGGGTAGGAAAAATCATCGATAAGTACAAGGTCGCGAAACATTTCAAGATCCATATCGATGACGATTCTTTCCACTTCGAAAGAGACGCGGACTCCATTGCCCAAGAAGCCGCCCTGGACGGCCTTTACGTCATTCGCACAAGCGTCCCGAAAGCGGCCATGGAGGCCGATCAAGTGGTTCGGGCCTACAAAGACCTGTCGCAGGTGGAGCAGGCTTTTCGCTCTTTGAAGACCATCGATCTACAGATTCGACCCATTTTCCACCGCTTGTCGGATCGCGTGAGAGCACACGTTTTCTTGTGTTTTCTTGCCTACTATGTGGTGTGGCACATGAGGCGTCTTTTGGCGCCCGTGCTCTTTGATGACGACGATCCGGCGGCCGCTGAGGAGGCACGCAAAGATCCTGTGGCCCCCGCGCTCCGATCCGCTTCGGCCGAGCGCAAAGCGCAAAGCAAAAGGACAGCCGAGGGGCTTCCGGTGCATAGCTTCCAGAGCCTCATGGAGCACTTGGGCACCCTCTGCCTCAACACAATACGGGTGACCCACACAAAAGGCACGGACGAATTCACCAGGGTCACATCCCCGACCAAAGTCCAACAGAAGGCTTTGGAGCTGCTGGGGGTGTCCTTGCTAATGTAGCCATGTGATTGGCTGCAATATTTTTATTTCACCTGAAAAGTCAATAGCTTAGTTTTTTCATCATGGGGAACTTCAGTATAGGGTCGCGGCTGAAGCCGCTTCCACAAAATGCGGTGTCCTTTCGGCAGCCGTCTGTGACGGTTTGCATGGGGGGCCGTCGCCCCGGGTTGGGGCGCGCATCCCCCAAAAATTCCAGCCCCGAAGGGGCGAAACACATTGAGGATATCCCCCCGTCCCCTTAAAAAAAATACCTCATACGCGATACCCTATCGCATTGGCATGGCCCATGGGGAATGGCTCCCCTCTGGCCCAGGGCTTCGCCCTGGGCTCATATCCTTCGCCCCTTCAGGGCTTAAAAATTAATAAAAATGGGCCCGCTCTCGGTCCCAGGGCTACGCCCTGGGCTGACATCCTTTGCCCCTTCGGGGCTTTAAAATTGGTAAAAACGGGATCGGTCTGGTTCCGATCCCAGGGCTACGCCCTGGGCTGAGATCCTGTGCCCCTTCGGGGCGTGTTTTGGTCCTATCCCAGGGCGACGTGCTGGGCTGGCATCCTTCGCCCCTTCGGAGCTTGAAAATTGGTAAAAATGGGATCGGTCTGGTCTGATCCCAGGGCGACGCCCCGGGCTGACATCCTGTGGCCCTTCGGGGCGTGGGGTGGTCCCGATCCCAAGGCGACGTGCTGGGCTGACATCCTGTGCCCCTTCGGGGCTTAAAAACTGGTAAAAATGGGATCGGTCTGGTTCTGATCCCAGGGCGACGCCCTGGACTGACATCCTGTGCCCCTTCGGGGCGTGGGGTGGTCCCAGCCCAGGGCGACGCCCTGGGCTGGCATCCTGTGCCCCTTCGGGGCGTGTTGTGGTCCTATCCCAGGGCGACGCCCTGGGCTGGCATCCTGTGCCCCTTCGGAGCTTAAAAACTGGTAAAAATGGGATCGGTCTGGTTCCGATCCCAGGGCTACGCCCTGGACTGCCCCCCTTTGGCGAAAGGATACAAAATGCGTTTTTAGACAGGCTCCTCAGGGGGATGGGGCCTCGTTTTTTGCGGCGCTTGACAACACGGGGGCTTCTCGATAAAAGCGGCGGCACGGATTCCAACCGTCACCGTTGCAAGAAAGAGCCGCCGCCATGAAAAGATGGGTGTTTTTGTTTCCCGGCCAAGGATCGCAGTATGTGGGCATGGGCAAGGACTTTTACGAGAATTATCCAAAAGTTCGGGAACTGTTTCACCGGGCCGACGAGATTCTCGGCATGGACATCACCAGGCTGTGCTTTGAAGGGCCCGAAGACGTCCTGACACAGACGCACAACGTCCAGCCGGCCATCACCGTCGCCAACCTGGCGTGCCTCACGGTGCTGGCGCACCACGAAATCTTTCCCGCCGCGGCCGCCGGCCACAGCCTGGGCGAATACAGCGCCCTCTACGCCGCCGGGGTTCTGTCGCTGGAAGACACCCTGAAACTCGTTCGATGGCGCGGGCTCTACATGCACGAGGCGTCTCTGGAGACACCCGGCGCCATGGCCGCCGTCATGGACATGCCGGAAGAGAGGCTCCAGAACCTCTGCCGCCTCTGTGATGTGGAAATCGCCAATATCAACAGCCCGGACCAGGTCATCATCACGGGACCCGTGGACGCCGTGGATAAGGCTCTGAAAGCCAGCGCCGCCGAAGGGGCCAAAAAATGCGTGAAGCTCAACGTGAGCGGGCCCTGGCACAGCCGGTGCATGGAATCCGCCCGTCAGAAATTCGAACCCCACGTGCGGGCCGCAGCCTTTGCCGACCCCACCATTCCCATCGTCAACAACGTGGACGCCACGCCCTTGAAGGACGCCGCTGAAGCTCCGGAAAAGCTCGTCCGACAAATCTGCGGCGCCGTCCTGTGGAAGCAATCCATGGAATGGTTCCTGGCCAACGGCTACGACCATTTTGTGGAAGTGGGACCCAAAAAGGTCCTTCGAGGACTCCTGCGGCGCATCGACCGGAAAGTGACCATCCACAACGTGGAAGATGCCGCCACCCTGGCTTCCTTTCTCCAGGCCAACGGGGCCGAGGTCTGACCCCGACCCTTGCCCCCCTCCTCACCCATGAGCCTCTTCATGCAGGACCTGAAAGGCTTGACGAATAATGGGTTCCGGGACGGCGGAGTGTCTTTCGACGCGGCCGATCTGCCGCGGGACGATCCACACGAGCCCTGAGGCGCCCTTTTTCTTGTCGTGGCGGATGCGGTGAAGCAGGGCTTCGGCATCGGCCGCCAGGGGCGTCGTCAGCGGCAGGTGATAGGCCCGCAGGAGCCGATCCAGTCTGGCCGCCAGGTCCGAATCCGTCAGCCCCAAAAGAATTCCCATGCGAACGGCCACCCGCATGCCCAGGGCCACCGCATGCCCGTGAGGGAGCGTGTAGCCGCTCAGGGCCTCCAGGCCGTGGCCTGTGGTGTGTCCCAGGTTCAGGAGTTGGCGCAGCCCAAAGTCCTTTTCGTCGGCCGCCACGTAACGAGCTTTCAGGGCAAGGCTGTGCGAAACGAGATGTCTCGTCAGGGAGAGCGGCAGCGGATAGGACACCCCTTTCGGGCCGCAGGCATCGGCATGGGCTTCCAGCGTTTCCATGAGGCCGCCGTCGTCCAGCAGAGCGTATTTGATCACTTCGGCCATGCCGTTTTGCCATTCCGTATCGGGCAGGGTCTCAAGAAAAGCGGGATCGACCAAAACGGCCTGCGGGTGATGGAAGGTGCCGATGAGGTTTTTTCCTTCCTCGAGATCCACTCCTGTTTTTCCGCCGAGGCAGCTGTCCACCTGGGCCAGGAGCGTGGTGGGCACCTGGACCACGGGAACCCCCCGCATAAAGATGGAAGCGAGAAAACCGATCACATCCCCTGTGACTCCGCCTCCAACGGCAACAAAGACGCTGCCGCGGTCAGCACCGCGCTGCAGGGCGCCTCGGGCGAGTTCTTCCACCGTGGCGAGCCGCTTTTTGTCTTCACGGGCGTCCCATTCGATCCAGGCGTCGGAAAGCTCTCGCCGATTCAGAGTGTCTCCCCAGAGGGACGCCACCGTGCGGTCCACAAAGACGTAAGGCCGGCGATCCGGCACGTGTTTCTCCACCCAGGAGGCGAGGGATCGGGCCCCATGAGGTTCCACGGTCACGGGAAAAGGGTTTGGCGCACCGCAACAAGACACCTCGTGAAGGGACACGCCCGCGCCCTCAAAGGACACGGCTCCGGAAGGGCGGGCCGCCACGCCCCCTGCTTCCACGGTGCCGGAAAGCGACTCGTCGGCATGCCCTGAGCGAGCAGGGGCGCGCGGTGCACCGTCGCCACGGTGCGCCGCCGCACCGCGGCTGTTTGCACACCCGGCGTTCGAAAGATACTGCCCGTGGTTGTTGGCGTTATGGTGCCATGTGAGGAGCCGGTTTGTTTCTTCCAGAGCCTGCAGGCAGAAGTTTCCGAAATGGGACCGGGTCTTTTCAAAGGCCGTAAGGAACTCATCCCACCGGCCGTGTTCCACGGCTTCGGTCGTTTCGAAAAACACGCGGCGAAGCACCCCAAGAGCTTCGTTCTTGTAAGGGTTTTCCATGGCGATGGCCGCATAGAGGGCCGGATCCTGGGCGAACAGTCTTCCGATGAGGTCCAGTTCCAACCGATAGATGGGGCTCGTATAGCGCAGGCTTTCCGCGGCGTCGATCCCCAGGTCCCGAAGGCAATGGCCCAGAACCACCGTGGTCACATGGGGAATGAGCTGGATGACGGTCATCATGCGGTCGTGTTCTTCCGCCGAACACACGTGAATCTTGAGGCCCGCGCGGCGCAGCAGGTCCATGAGCCATTCCCGGGGGGCGTCGGCCACCCGCCCGGGGCAGACGATCATGGTCTGGCCGACGAAATCCTTGACATAAGGCCCATACATGGGATGGAGCCCCACGTACCATGCGGCGGAGCCTTCCATGGCTTTCAGGGGCGGCACTTTGAGGGAACAAATGTCCGCCACCAACTGCCCCGATCGAAACCGGGGAGCCAGGCTTTCCAAGATTTCAAAAGCCTTGTGCAGCGGCACACTGACGAGGACGACATCCGAGCGATCGATGATGTCTTCGTTGGTGAGCGCCGTGGCTACATCGGAGACGGCAACCGGGAAGCCATGGGCTTCAAAGAACCGATGAAAGAGCCGGCCCATGGCTCCCTGGCCGCCGATGATTCCGATGCGGGGTTTATCCTTCCAGCGACGAAAATCCGAAACGCTGTCCGTCATGGTCCCTCCATACGCCCTCGTTCCTCGCGCCTTTTGGTTTCACGGCTTCTCGGCGGGGCTTTCACGAGGCGCCGGCCGCCGTCTTGACCGCATCGTCCTGCCCCTTTCGATGCGTTCGAAGAATGGTTCGACCCACGGCCTGGGCCACGGGTTCGAGCCGATCCAGCAGCTGTGCCATGGCTTCGGGCGTCAGGGACTGGGATCCGTCACTCAAGGCTTCGTGGGGCCGCACATGGACTTCCAGCATGAGGCCGTCGGCGCCGGCGGCTACGGCCGCACAGGCCATGGCGGGAATGAGGTCCGTTCGTCCCAGAGCGTGGCTCGGATCCACGATGACCGGAAGATGGGTGAGTTTTTTCAGCAAAGGCACGGCGCTGAGATCCAGGGTGTTTCGCGTTTCCGTTTCAAAGGTGCGGATGCCGCGTTCGCACAAAATCACCTTTTCGTTGCCGTGGCTTACGATGTATTCGGCCGACATGAGGAATTCCTTGATGGTGGCCGACATGCCGCGCTTGAGGATCACCGGCTTGTCCACCTGCCCCACTTCGGTCAAGAGCTTGAAATTTTGCATGTTGCGCGTGCCGATTTGGAGCACGTCGGCGTATTTGTAAACGAGCAAGAGGTCGCGGGCGTCCATGACTTCGGTCACCACCGGCATTCCTGTGCGGCTGCGCACATCGCTCATGAATTTCAGGGCCAGTTCTCCAAGCCCTTGAAAGCTGTACGGGGAGGTGCGGGGTTTGAAGGCGCCGCCGCGCAGCATAGGAATGCCCAAGGCGTGCAGAGCGTCGGCGATTTCATCGAGGACTTCGCGCCCTTCCACGGCGCACGGCCCGGCGATGATGGGAATGGCGCGACCGCCCAGTTCCACATGGGCGCCGATGGGAATGGTGGTGTTTTCTTCCTTGAATTCCCGGCTGACGAGTTTGTAGGGCTGCAGGATGGGATGCGCCGCTTCCACGCCTGGAAAGCTGGTAAAAGGAATCTCCTGGATCAGGTCCCTTTCGCCGATGATCCCCACGATGGTGCGGCGTTCGCCCCGGGACAAATGGGTGCGCAGCCCCATCTTTTCCACGCGGGATACCAGGTGCCGAAGATCTTCTTCTGTGTGTTCGGGTTTCATGACAACAATCATGGCTGGTCCTCCTTGCCGTGTGTGGTTGAGGAAAACGCGCCCGTTTTCCTCTTTTTTTAGATATCGGCACGGTCGTGCCGACCCTTCAAAAACACAAAAGGCCGTGAGCTCGTGCCCACGGCCTGGCAAGGTCCATAAAAAAGGCCGTGGGCTTTGGGGTCAGCCCACGGCCTCGGTGCCGGCGTCCTGCAGCGGCGGACGGCTCAGCGCGGTGGTCGGCCAACCCCGTCGGGGCCGTAATACCACCCATAATAAAAGTAAAAGCGCCGAACCGTTCCTTTGATACCCATTTTCCGTCCTTGCCTTTGGACCATCACGCCCTGCGTCTTTTTGGCAGGTGATCCCTTATAGAGGAGCGCATGCGGGGATGTCAAGGGTCTTTTCAAATTTTTTTGGTGGCAGGGGCCGTCGGTTGGTGTTGGGGTTCGCCATGTTGGGGTTCGCTGCGCTCACCCCAACCTACGATGCCCATTAATGGCGGCAACCGACGAGGGGGTAACAACGAGGGCGGGCGTTTTCTTTGAACTTTTGCTTGACAAGGCGAGGGGGATTGCCTATAGGACTGAGCTTCGAGTCGGACACCAGTGGCGGTTGAATGGAGATATTCGCATGAAAACGACCAGTGCCAAGTTTGATGCCAACGGAAGAAAATGGATCGTGGTGGACGCCGAAGGCCAGGTTCTCGGCCGGCTGGCCAGTGAAATCGCCGTGAGGCTTCGAGGCAAACACTTGCCCACCTTTTCCCCCCATGTGGATACGGGCGATTTCGTCGTGGTCATCAACGCCGAAAAGGTTCGCCTGACCGGCCGCAAGTGGGACCAAAAAAAATACTATCGTCATTCCGGCTATCCCGGAGGGCTCAAGGTCACCACGGCGAAGAAACTCAATCAGGAACACCCCGAGCGGCTCATCGAGTTCGCCGTGCGCGGCATGCTTCCTAAAAATCGCCTGGGCCGCAAGCTCTTGAAGAAACTTAAAGTCTACAGCGGGGCCGAGCATCCCCATGAAGCCCAGCAGCCCACCCCCGTGCAGCTTGGCGGCCGGGCGTCGGTAAAGGAGTCGTAACATGCCCGAACAAAGCTTTTATGCCACGGGAAAACGCAAATCGGCGGTCGCGCGGGTCTGGCTCAAGCCCGGCACGGGTCGCGTGATCATCAACAACAAGCCCATCGATGAATACATCGTTCGGGAAACGAGCAAGATGCTCATCCATCAGCCGCTGATGCTCACGGGCACTTTCGGCAAGCTGGATGTGTTTGTCAACGTGAGCGGCGGGGGCCTGAGCGGCCAGGCGGGGGCCATCAAGCACGGCATTTCCAAGGCTCTCATGGAATTCAATCCTGAATTCCGCCAGGTGCTCAAGCGCGCCGGATTCATCACCCGGGATTCCCGCGTGAAGGAACGGAAAAAATACGGGCAGCGCGGCGCACGAGCTCGGTTCCAGTATTCCAAACGCTAGGCGCTCATTCGGGAAAGGATGCGCCGTGGGAGCACGCCGGGGCCGCCGCAGATCACCGGGCGGGCCGGATCTTCGAGCTCCCGGGACATCACAAACCGGCCGACCTTTCGCACACCGGGAAGGAAACCTTTCAGGGGCTCTCGCCGACGGCGCGGGCCCCTGAACTTTGTTCGGGGGATGCCGCCGAAAGGAAGACTGCCATGGTGCTTGTGTCCATCGCCGGAGCGTCCGGGTATACGGGTTTTGAACTCTTGAGGCTTTTGAGCGGCCATCCGCGGGTGCGTGTCACCACCATCACCTCCCGCGCCAATCAGGGCGAGGCCCTCGCCGACGTGTATCCGGCCCTGCGCGGCCACGGGGATCTGCGCTTCGATGATACGGACCCGGACGTCCTCACGCGAAACGCCCAACTCGTCTTTACCGCCCTGCCCCACCACGCGGCCATGGAGATCATTCCGTCTCTTTTGGACCGTGGCGTCAAGGTGGTGGATCTCAGCGCCGATTTTCGATTCCGGGACGCCGCCGTCTATGAAGCCTGGTATCAAAAGCACACGGCGCCTCATCTGTTGGAAGAAGCCGTATACGGCCTTCCGGAGCTGTATCGGGATCAAATCGCTACGGCCCGCCTTGTGGGCAATCCGGGCTGCTACCCCACAAGCATCCTTCTGGCCTGCGCCCCCCTGGTGAAAGAAAAGCTCATCGTGCCGGAAACGATCGTGGCCGATGCCAAATCGGGCGTGACCGGAGCCGGCCGAGGCTTGGCCCTCACGACCCACTACTGCGAAGTCAACGACGGCTTTCGGGCGTACAAGGTCGCCGAACATCGCCACACCCCCGAAGTGGAACAGGAATTGAGCCGCTTTGCGGGAAGACCCGTGCGCATCACCTTTACGCCGCATCTGGTGCCCATGAGCCGCGGGATTTTGAGCACCGTTTACGCGCAGCTGGAACCCGGCGTGGATGCAGGCAAGGTGACGGATGCCTTTCGAAGTTTCTACGAGTCGGCCCGATTCGTTCGCCTCTGCCCTTCGGGACAATTTCCCACGACCCTGCAGGTGCGCGGCAGCAACTACTGCGATATCGCCTGGAAGACCGACCCGCGCACAGGCCGGGTGATCGTGGTTTCTGTCATCGACAACCTGACCCGCGGCGCATCAGGCCAGGCCGTGTGCAACATGAACCTCATGCTCGGCTTTCCCGAAGACTGCGGGTTGGAAGCCGCACCGTGGCAGCCGTGAACGCCTCTTCGGGTGAATCCTCGGCCGCCTTCCAAAACGCGAACGGCTCGTTCCGCGCCCCGCTGGATCCGCAGGCGAAAAGGAATTTCAAGCTCGTCCTGGAATACGACGGGTCCAACTATCACGGCTGGCAACGCCAAAAAGGGGTGCTCACCCTTCAGGAAGTGGTGGAATCCAAGCTGGGCATCATGCTGGGACGTCCCGTCACGGTGCGGGCGTCCGGTCGGACCGATGCGGGTGTGCACGCCCTGGGGCAGGTGATCAACTTCTACGCGAAAACCCGCCTGGGTCCCCAAGACTTTCAAAGGGGCCTGAACGGCCTTTTGCCGCCGGACATCGTGGTGCGCCATGCGGAGGAAGTGCCCGATTCCTTCCACGCCTCGTATTCGGCGGTAAGCAAGGTTTACGAATACCGCATCCTCAACCGTCCTCTCCCTTCCGCTCTGGAGCGACTTTACGCCTGGCATGTGCCCAAGCCGCTGGATCTGGACCGCATTCGAGCATGCCTTCCCGTGCTCTTGGGGGAACACGATTTCAGCGCCTTCATGGCCGCCGGATCCTCGGTGACCAACCCCGTGCGCGTCATGATGGACGCGCAGGTGTGGCGCCCGGACCCGGACCATGTGTCTTTGCGCTTTCAAGCAACGGGGTTTTTGCGGCATATGGTTCGCAATCTTGTGGGGACGCTGGTCCAGGCGGGTCGCGGTGCCATGACCCCCCAGGACCTGGCGGCCGTTTTGGAAAGTCGGGATCGGTCGCGGGCGGGTATCACGGCCCCGGCCCACGGGTTGTATCTCGTGTGCGTCTTTTATGGGAGGGGAGAACACCACAGCGTTCCAGACATAGGGGAAGAGACATGAAACTTTCACAACGAGTCAGCCAGGTGAAACCGTCGGCAACCCTTGCCATCAATGCCAAGGCGCGGCTTTTGCGCAGTCAAGGCGTGCGGGTCATCAGTTTCGGGGTCGGGGAACCGGATTTCGACACCCCCCATCACATCGGCCAGATGGCGGTGCAGGCCGTGTTGCGGGGGCAGACGCGATACACGCCCGTCCAGGGTATCCCGGAACTGAAGGAGGCCATCCTTCGAACCGTGGAGGCGGACTACGGCCTGGCCTATGAGCCCGACGACGTGCTCGTCTCGTGCGGGGGAAAACACTGCCTTTACAATCTGTTTCAGGCGGTTTTGGATCCAGGAGACGCCGTCATCATTCCCAGCCCTTACTGGGTCTCCTATCCGGACATGGTGCGCCTGGCCGGCGCCGAGCCCGTGTTTGTGCCGTGTGCCGAGGCGCGCGGCTTCAAAATGACCCCGGAGGATCTTCGCCGCGCCATCACTGCGCGGACCCGAATGCTCATCCTCAACAGCCCGTCCAACCCCACGGGCACCCATTATCGACCGGAGGAGCTTCGTGCCCTGGCCGAAGTGCTGCTGGAGCACGATCATGTGATCATCGTTTCCGACGATATTTATTACCGAATCCTTTTCGACGATCTGTCCTGGGCCAATATGGCCATGGTGGAACCCCGGCTGAAGGATCGCACCTTCATCGTCAACGGGGTGAGCAAGACCTACGCCATGACGGGCTGGCGCATCGGGTATCTGCTGGGAGATCGGGATGTGATCAAGGCCGCGGGAAAAATCCAGAGCCAATCGACGAGCAACCCGTCGTCCGTGGCCCAGTGGGCGGCCGTGGCGGCACTTAAAGGCGAACAAGAAACCTCTGAAAAGATGGTTCGAGTCTTTGCGGAACGCAGGGCCTATGTCATGGACCGGCTGGCTCGGCTGCCGGGGGTGAGTTGTCCTATGCCGGACGGCGCCTTTTACGTTTTTCCCAACGTGAGTGCCTACTACGGGGCGAAAGTGGGGGGGCGGACCATCGACGGCTCATCCGCCCTGGCCGATTACCTCATGGAAGAGGTGCACCTGGCCGTGGTTCCCGGAGAGGCCTTTGGGGAAGACCGATGCATTCGGCTGTCCTTCGCCCTGTCCATGGACGAGCTGCGGGAAGGATTCGACCGCCTGGAACGAGCACTTCAAAAGCTCGCGCCCCAGACGACCTAACCGTCATGGTCAGGCCTGCCCTTTTGCGCGGACGAAAGAACCCACGGCACGGACAGGCCTTGGCCCTTCCCCAACGGCAGGCCCGATGCCCTTGGCCACCAGGGGACCTTCCTCTGGTGTGCTGAGGAACGATTTTGAGGTCGCGTATTTATGGGGTGCGAAGAGGCCCAGGGAAAAGAGACGCCTAATCCTGTCCGACAAGGAAACCTGTGTAGGATCGGCTTCAGCCGCGACCCCGCCCCACGTTTTAACCGATTTTTGGCCGGAAAGGCTCCCGAAAGCATTTTTGGACACGCTCCAGGGAGCCTGTCAAAAAATCGAGGATGTGTCGCTATGGCACAAATCAAGATTTGACCCCAAGGTCCCACACGAAACCACAACCTTGTCCAGAATAGCATGGTCAGGTAGGCCACGAAGGAAATCTTCTTTTCGATCTTGAAGGATAAGTTCAATCGCTTGGCGTAAATTTTCTTTTGCCTCTTCTATGGTTTCTCCCTGTCCGTTGGCTCCCGGGATTTCGGGACAAACGGCCCAATATCCCCCTTCTGGGGCTGGTTCAATAATGGCCGTCAATTCGCCTTTCATCGCTTACCCTCAATGTGTTGCCCTAGCGCGGCCGCAGCCAACATCTCCATACGCTAAGGACTCAAAAGATTTACACGCTCTTCTCTATAGCCCCCTAAGCTCGTGCGAGCACGCCACCTCCTCATGGAAGCGCCTGAGTGGAAGTCGGCATCTTATCCTACAGTGGCCTTAGCAATTCCGACATCAATCGTCAACATGTAGTTTTGGGTTAGGGAAGAAGGAACACGGAGGAGAAGGAGGCGCTTTGGGGGGTGGGCGGCAAAGGTGCGAAGTCTCTTGCCGCCCTCCTTTTCGAGGGAAGAGGTCTTGTTTTTTTCCCTCCACTGTAAAAGTGCCGAAACGTCTCTGGTCTCAATGTCGGTTGGGGTGAGCGCAGCGAACCCCAACAAAAACCCACCCCAACCTACATCTCTTTACACCACGCCCTTTTCTTTCAATTGCTGCAGCTTGCCTTTGCCTACGCCGAGGTATTTCTGGTAGATGAACTCATTGTCCGCGCCCACGGGCCGGCACACCCATTTGATGCGCCCGGGGGTTCGGCTCATGGCCTTGAAGGACGAATTCTGGATCAACACTTCCCCATAGTAAGGGTCTGTGCGTTTGACGAAGCTTTCCCGCACGCGCCAGTGATCCCGGGTGAGCACATCCGTGGGCGTTTCCAAGCGGCCCGTCACCACGGTCCCTTTCTTGTCGGGCCGCCGGCTGTACTCCGTGAGCATCTGCAGGATTTCTTCCGAGGTGTAGTTCTCCGTGAACTTTTCGATTTCGTGTTGAATCTTGGGCTGGTTTTCCGGCGTAAGCCGTTCCTTGATGGTGGGAAACATTTTCTGCAAATCGGGCCGGTTCATGATCTCGCACAGGGCCGCCCAGTTGGGATCCGTAAAACCCGACATGAAGGTGTAGCCGTCCTTGCACTTCACATAGGTGTACGGAAAGACCGCATAGTCATAATTGCCCGCCCGGGGCATTTCGTTTCCGGACATGTGGTAGTACTGCATGACGTAATTGGAGATGGCCAGGAGCCCTTCCGGTGGGGAGCAGTCCACGAATTGTCCTTTGCCTGTGCGGCGCTTGACCAGCATGGCGGCCTGGATGCCGAAGGCCGCCCAGGCGCCGCCCACGTACCAGCCCATCCAGTTGCCGTGCTTCAGGGGCCTTTTGTATTCGGGGGGGACTTCCGGGTCCAGATCGGGCTCGCCGGTGATGGACATGATGACACCACGGGCCTGGGCCACGATGTCGTAGTCCGGCTGGTTGCCGTATTTCTCCGAATCGTCCCCGAACTGGCCGTAGCTGTGCAGCGCGCAGTAAATGAGGCCCGGGTTGAGGGCCTTGAGTTGCTCGTAGCCGATCCCGAGCTTATCCATGTAACCCGGCTTGAAGGCTTCGATGACCACGTCGGCCCGGGACGCCAAGGTGCGGAACATGGCTTGGCCTTCCGCCGTTTCCAGGTTCAGCGTGATATGGAACTTGTTTCGCGCCTCCGTCATGTAGGCGAGGCCCGTATCCTTGATCATGATGCCGTAAGGGGTCATTTTGCGGGCCAAATCCCCCGCCGGCGGCTCGATGCGGATCACCTCCGCGCCGAACTCGGCCAGGATGGACGACGCGTACAGGGCACCGAAGTTGGCGTAGCTCACATCCAGCACCAGCATGTCGTCCAGGGCTTCCGGCTTTCGAAAGCTGTCTTTGGGGTTGGTTTCCGCGTACGCCCACTTGGCATAGCCTTCGTTGATGGCCAGACCGACGATGGTCTTATCTTCCTTGAGCATGGCGGCCAGAGCGTCGTCGTCGAACATATCGTCATAGACCGAAGGTCCCAATTTCTTGTCCGTCATTCTCGTCCTCCCAAAACGAAAAGGTGATCGTGTGGTCCGTTAGCCCAGTTTCAACCCGCTCTTGCCGTCCCAGTCGGGCGGCGGACAGTGGGACGGCACGGCCGGGTTCCATTGGAAGATGACCTTGTCCGCCTTCAGCCTTTCCACTTCTTCGTGGGGCAGGCCCAGGAACTTGGTGAGCACGTATTCGTTGTCAAACCCCAGAGGACGGCATCCCCACAGGAGTCGGCTCGGCGTCTCGCTCATGCGCGGCGGGTACACCTGCTGCACCATGGGACCGTACAACGCGTCTTCGTATTCTTGGACGGCGCCCCTTTGACGGAAATGGGGCCGATGATAAGCGTCCTTGGCCGTGATGACCCGCGAGGCGGCAAAGCCGTACTGATTGCCCAAAGCTTCCACCTCTTCCACCTTCTTCGTGCGGGTCCAGGCATCGATGATCTTCAAAAGTTCCCGGGCGTTTTCGTCCTTGAGGCGTTCCAGGGGATCGGCGAAACGCTGGAAAAGCTCCGGTTTTCCCATGGCTTGGCACAATCCTTGGAAAGAGGCGTCATCGAAGGCGGCCAGGGCGATCCAACCGTCGGCGCAATCGAAAAGATCGGACGGGCACACCGCCAGGTCTCGGTTTCCGGACCGAGGCCGGTCTTTTCCCGTCAGATACGCGTACAGCCACGTCCAATCCAGAAAGCGGATGACGTTTTCCACCTGCATGTAATCGATGAATTGGCCTTCCCCGGTGCGTTCCCGGTAATTGAGGGCGGCCATGATGGCCACGGCGCACATGAGGGCCGTGATCCAGTCGGCAATCCACACCCCCGACTTGATGGGACCTCGACCTTCAAAGCCGGTGATGGGAGAAAGGGCGCCCATGCTCTGGGCCACGGCGTCGTAGCTCGTGCGGCCGGTCCACGGCCCCCAGCTTCCATAGCCCGACACATGGAGCTGAATGATGCGGGGGTTGACTTCCCGGAGTTCCTTGTAGCTCAAACCCCATTCGGCCATTCGACCGGGGGTCAGGTTGTCCGCCACCACGTCGGCCTTTTTCACCAGTTCCAAGAAAAGTTCCTTGGCCCTGGGATGCCCTAGGTGCATCCCCACCCAGTACTTGTTGTGGTTTTCGATTTCCAGACCCGGCGACATGTTCTTCCAGAAGAAGGCGTAAGGCGTCACAAAACGCATCTGGTCGCCCTTTTGCCCCTCGAACTTGATGACCTCGGCGCCGAATTCGGCCAGGTAGTCGCAACACGCCGGGCCCAAAACCACGTAACAGACCTCCAGGACCCGAACCCCCTCCAAGGGCATGCGCTTTCCAAAAAGGTTCTCCACGTTAAAAAGTTCCTTCATGCGCTGCTGGTACGCTTTGCCTTGGTCCATTCAGATACCTCCTCTGGGTTGGCGAACCGTTCTTCGGGCCCGAACACTTCGGACCGGCCTCGGGTGGGATGAAGTGAAGACGAGGGCTTTCCAGACCGATCGGAAAAAAGCACGGCAAGGGGAACCTGAAGGCGCTGAAGAACGGGAGGAGGCCTGAGAGGGAAAGGGGGTCGCTGGATCCCGTGGCGTCGCAGAAGGGGCGCAGGAACAGTCGTCGCGCGTCCGAACGGTCTTTTTGTGAACCGAGTTTGCTTCTAGCAAAATGCTTCGGGTCGGGTCAAGAAAGATTTAGGCAAGGCGCGGGTTTTTGAGTTGACAGCGAAGGGAGAGTCAAGTAGAGAGCAAAGGGCGTGTTTCAGTGAATAATCTTGAGATGTTGGGCGTTGTTTGGGTGTTTGGGAATCGGCAAAGACGCAGGCAAAGGAGGGTACTATGGGACGCAGGAGATGGACGGTTCTTTTGGCAGGGCTGTGCTGGGCGGCGTTCGCTTTGGCGGGTCCGGCGGCCGCTGAAGACACGATCAAGATCGGGGCCTATCTGCCCATGACCGGGGCGGTGGCGGCCTACGGCCAGATGGAGTGGGACGGCATTCAGATCGCCAATGAGATCAAGCCCACCGTTTTGGGCAAGAAGATCGAACTGGTGCTCGTGGACACCAAGAGCGACAAGATCGAAGCGGCCAACGCCGTGAGCCGTCTGGTGGAAAAGGAGAAGGTGGCGGGCATCATCGGGGAAGCCATCAGCGGGAACTCCATGGCCGGCAATCCCATTTCGGAAGCGGCTAAGATCGTCTCCGTCAGCCCCACGGCGACAAACCCGCTGGTGACCCAGGGCAAGCAGTTCGCCTTCCGCGCCTGCTTCATCGACCCGTTCCAAGGGGAAGTGGCAGCCCGTTTTGCGGTCAATGAACTCAAGGCCAAAACCGCCGCCGTCATCATCGACATCGCGCAGGATTACTGCGTCGGTCTCGCCAACTTCTTCGTCAAGGAATTCGTCAAGCTCGGCGGCAAGGTCGTCTCCACCACCTACATTCAGACCGGCGACCAGGACTTTTCGGCGCAGCTTTCGTCCGTGCAGGCGGCCAAGCCCGACATCATCTACGCGCCCAACTACTACACGGAAGACGCGCTGATGGCCAAACAAGCCCGGGATCTGGGCATCAACGTGCCCATTCTCACGGGTGACGGCGCCCAGGCCGACGAACTCATCAAGATCGGCGGCAAGGCCGTGGAAGGCATGTACTTTACCGGCCATTTCCACAAGGAAGCCGCTTCCACCGATCTGGCCAAGGAATACATCAAGCGGTTTGAAGCAAAGAAGAACAAGGAAGCCGACGCCTTTGGCGCTCTCGCCGCCGACGCCTATTTCCTGCTCATCGAAGCCATCGAAAAGGCGGGATCCACGGACGGCGTCAAGGTTCGCGAAGCCATGGTGGCCATTAAGAACTTCCCCGGCGTTTCGGGCATGATCACCATGCAGGAGAGCGGCAACCCCGTGAAAAGCATGGTCATCAACAAGGTCAAAGACGGCAAGTTCGTCTACGTGACCACCGTGAACCCGTAAGGTCCCGGGGAAGCCGCCTCGTGCCCCGAATGGGGCAGAAACGCCGGGGCACCCGCGAGGCGGCATGCCTCGAGGCTTTCGTGTGAACCCGTAGCCCATGGAGGAGCAGGGTCGGAGCGCAACGCCCTGCTCCTTTTTGTGTGACGCCCTCTTGGAACCGTTAAAGGACAACCCGTGACGGCAACCATTTTCATGCAACAAATCATCAACGGGATCTCCCTGGGGAGCCTCTACGCTCTGGTGGCCATCGGCTACACCATGGTCTACGGCATCCTTCGGCTGATCAATTTCGCCCACGGGGATCTTCTCATGGTGGCGGCCTATGCGGCCATTTACGCCGTGACCCTTTTGAGCCTTCCCTGGCAGATCAGTTTCCCGCTGGTCATGGTCCTGACGGGCCTTTTCGGCATCTTTTTGGACCGCGTGGCCTACAAGCCGCTGCGGGACGCCCCCCGTATCTCTTTGCTCATTTCAGCCATCGGCGCCTCTTTCCTTCTAGAAAACCTGGCCATCGTCCTGATCGGCGGGGTTCCCAAGGGCTTTCCGCGTCCGGAGGCCTTTGCCAAGGTCATTGACCTCTGGGGCCTTCGCATCCAGGTGCTCACCGTGTATACGCCTATCCTCACCCTGGTCCTCCTCATGGGCCTGCTCTACATCGTCCATCGCACCAAGGTGGGGAAGGCCATGCGGGCGGCCTCCAAGGATTTCGAAACGACTCGACTCATGGGCATCAATCTGGACCGGATCATTGCGGTGACGTTCTTTCTCGGGTCGAGCCTGGCGGCGGCGGGCGGCATCATGTGGGCCATGAAGTATCCCCAAGTGAACCCGTTCATGGGGGTCATCCCCGGCTTGAAAGCCTTCATCGCCGCGGTCCTGGGCGGGATCGGCAACATTGCGGGCGCCGTGGTGGGCGGATTCGTCCTGGGCCTGGGGGAGATCCTCATCGTGGCCTTGTTTCCGCAAATGGCGCAGTATCGGGACGCCTTCGCCTTTACCGTGCTGATCCTGGTGCTCCTCTTCCGCCCCACGGGCATCATGGGGGAACCCATAACGGACAAGACGTGAGTCCTTTGAAGGATCCCATCATGGAAACGTCCACACGAAACACCCTGTGCAATATCGTGCTCTTGGCCGTCTTGGCCGTGGTGCTCTATGTCTTTGAAAAGCACGGCACCGAATACCAGATCCGCATTCTGAACAACATGGCCATCTTCATCACCCTGGCGGTGAGTTACAATCTGGTGAACGGCTTTTGCGGCATCCTTCACCTGGGTCCCAACGCCTTCATCACCATCGGGGCCTACACGTCGGCGCTGCTGACCATGAGCCCCGCGGAAAAGCAGTTGAGCTTCATCATCGAACCGCTCATCTGGCCTTTGAGCGTCATGCAGGTGCCGTTTGCCGTCTCTCTGATCGCCGCAGGCCTCACGGCCACCATTTTCGCCTTTCTGATCAGTTTCCCCGTGTTCCGTGTGCGGGGCGACTATCTGGCCATCGTCACCCTGGGTTTCGGGGAAGTGATCCGCGTCTTGTGCAACGCCATGCAAAGCCTGACCAACGGCCCCTTGGGCCTCAAGGGCCTCACGCCCTACACCACCCTGTGGTGGTCGTGGGGGGTGGCCGTCTTCACCGTGGTGGTCATCACCAAGCTCGTCAACAGCAGCTACGGCCGGGCCATGAAGGCCATCCGCGAAGACGAAACGGCGGCCAAGGCCATGGGGGTGGATCCTTTCCGGCATCTCCTGCTGGCCTTTCTCATCAGCGCCTTTTTTTCCGGTGTCGCCGGAGGCCTTCTGGCGCATCTCATCACGACCATCTCCCCAACCCTGTTCACGTTCTTTTTGACCTTCAATCTGCTCATCATCATCGTCGTCGGCGGCTTGGGAAGCACGAGCGGGGCCGTCATCGCGGCGGCGCTCTTCGCCTGGGGCGGTGAAGCTCTGCGGGTAGTGGAAAGCCCCATGAACCTGGGCTTCATCACTCTTCCCGGCATTCCGGGGATGCGCATGGTCCTTTTCAGCATCATCCTCATGGTGGTCATCCTCTTTGCCCGGCGCGGCATCATGGGGCGGAGCGAACTGTCCTGGAACCGCGTGTTCGCCGCACTCCGCCTCCAGACCAAGGCATAGGGTATCGTGCATGAACGATTTCTTCCGACTCGACAATCTGGTCATGCAGTTCGGGGGCCTTACGGCCGTCAAGGATTTTTCCATCGCCATCGACCCCGGGGAATTGGTGGGACTCATCGGCCCCAACGGCGCGGGAAAGACGACGGTGTTCAACATGATCACGGGTTTCTTGACCCCCACCTCCGGCAAGGTCCTGTGGCAGGGTCGGGACATCACCGGCGCGCCTCCCCATGCGGTCACCGCCCAAGGCATCGCCCGAACCTTTCAGAACATCCGCCTCTTTACGGACATGACCGTTTTGGAAAACGTCATGGTCTCCTTCCATCACACGATCCGTTCCCGGTTTTGGAAGGCCATGCTGGGGCTGCCGTCCCACAAGAGGGAAGAGCGGCGGATCGAAAATGAAGCCCGCGGCTTTTTGGAAGAACTCCACCTGGGACACCTGGCCGACGAAAAAGCCGGCTCCCTGCCCTACGGCCAGCAACGCCGCCTGGAAATCGCTCGAGCCCTGGCCGCCCGGCCGAAACTGCTTTTGTTGGACGAACCGGCCGCAGGCATGAACCCCCAGGAGACCATGGAACTGGCCAGGCTCGTTCGAGAAATTCGAGATCGGCACCGGTTGACCATTTTTCTCATCGAACACGACATGAAATTCGTCATGGGACTGTGCGAACGGATCAAGGTCTTGGACTACGGGATCACCATCGCCGAAGGCACCCCTGCGGAAATCCAGCGCCATCCCGACGTCATCAAGGCTTATCTGGGAGAGCCCAAGCATGCTTGAAGTCAAGGATTTGCATGTCTATTACGGCGGCATTCACGCCCTCAAGGGCATTCACCTCACGGTGCCCAAAGGGCGCATCGTGACCCTCATCGGCGCCAACGGGGCCGGCAAGACCACGACGCTTCGAGCCATCTCCGGCCTTGTTCGGCCCAAAACAGGCCGCATCACGTTTCTCGATCAGGACCTGACGAGGCTTCCCACCTACAAGATCATCCGCCTGGGCATCGGCGTGGCGCCCGAAGGCCGCCGCGTTTTTCCCAACCTGAGCGTCTTGGAAAACCTGGAACTGGGCGCCTACAACAGACCGGTTGCGGATTTTCAGAAAGATTTGGAGTGGATCTATTCCCTCTTTCCGCGCCTCAAGGAACGGAGCAAACAGCTGGCGGGGACGTTGAGCGGCGGGGAACAGCAGATGCTGGCCCTGGGCCGAGCGCTCATGAGCCGCCCGAGTCTGGTGCTGCTGGATGAACCCAGCCTGGGGTTGGCTCCCTTGGTGGTGGAAGAAGTCTTTGAGACCATCCAGACCATCAACGCGCAAGGGGCGACGATCTTGCTCGTGGAACAAAACGCCATGGCGGCCCTGCATGTGGCCCACTACGCCTACGTGCTGGAAACCGGGCGGATCACCCTGGAAGGAACCGGCACGGACCTCCTTCAAGACGAACGCGTGCGCAAAGCCTACCTCGGCGAATAACCAAAAACCCTTACGGCCCCGAAAAAGCCGCTCGAGCACGTCTGACAAAGGCGGCCACCTTGCGGGGGTCTTTGCGCCCCGAGGGGTCTTCAAGGCCCGTATGGGCATCGACCCCGAAAGGCCGCACCTTTCGCACGGCCTCGGCCACGTTTTCCGGGGTGAGGCCCCCCGCCAGGATCACCGGTTTGGAAGACATTTCCACGATCCGTCGACTGACGTCCCAATCATGGGTCTTTCCGGTGGCCCCGCAGGCGCCGGTTTCGGGATCGAATGTATCCGTGATGAGGGCATCCACATAAGGCGAAAGACCCGTGAGCGTTTGTTCCAGATCTTCGGGGCGCATGCCGGGGTGCACGATGAGACTCTTGATCACCACAAGGTCGGGACGAGCCGCCTTGACCCGGCGGATGTCCTCAAGGGGCGCCTCGCCGTGCAGCTGCACCGCCCGGGCGCCCACAAAGGAACACAGATCCAGCACCTCTTTCCACTGGGAGGCGTAGGTGATGAGGACGGCGACGACATCTCGAGGAAGGTTTCCAATGATGCGGGCGGCTTCGGCTTCGCTGAGATCTTCGCGATGAACGCTCAGGCGCAGGGGAAAACCCAGCCAGCGGATTCCCAGCCCGACGAGCATTTGCGCCTCGTCCGCATCCACAACGCCGGCCACTTGAATCACCGGCTTTTGGAGCCTCACGACCGTAAGATTTTCAGGCATGACGTCAAAAGGTCTCCCCAACCCTGGCAGTCCGCAGAGACTTCAGCTTTCTTTGGAGCAGCCTGAAGGCCTGAGACGATGGAGGTTCAATGTTGGGGTTCGCTGCGCTCCCCCCATCCTCCGGGAACTAACTTCTCACCTCTGATCTCTGATCTCTGATCTCTGATCTCTGACCTCTGACCTCTGACCTCTGACCTCTGACCTCTGACCTCTGCTGTTGGGGTTCGCTGCGCTCCCCCCAACCTACAAAAGGCTTTCCTTGAGCGCCGAGATGACGCACGAGACGTCATCGTCCGTCATGGCGGGCCCCATGGGAAGGCTCAACACCTCGGCATGGAGGCGTTCGCTCACCGGGCAAGGTCGGCCGGCCATTTCCTTGTAGGCGCCCTGCTTGTGCGGCGGAATGGGGTAATGGATCAAGGTCTCGATCCCCCGCTCGGCCAAACGGCGCTGAAGGACATCCCTGTGCGGCGTGCGGATGACGAAAAGATGCCAGACCGGTTCGGCCCATTCGGGCACGTGCGGCAGGACCAGCCCGGGAACCGTGGCGAGCCCCTCCACATACTGGGCCGCCACACGGCGGCGGCGGTCGTTCCACGCGTCGAGCCGTTTCAGTTTGACCCGCAAAAAGGCGGCCTGCAGCTCATCCAAGCGGGAATTGAACCCCTTGACGTCGTGCACGTATTTTACGGGGGAGCCGTAATGGCGCAGAATGCGCACACGATCCGCCAAAGTGTCGTCGTCGGTGGTGACCGCCCCGCCGTCTCCGAAAGCCCCCAGATTCTTTCCGGGATAGAAACTGAATCCCGCCGCATCTGCCAGGCCTCCTGTCCTTCGGCCCTTGTACCGCGCCCCGTGCGCCTGGGCCGCATCCTCGATGACCTTGAGGTTGTGTGCTCGGGCGATCTCCCGAATGGGATCCATGTCGGCCGGTTGCCCGTAAAGATGCACGGCGATCACGGCTCGAGTGCGGGGTGTGACGGCTTCTTCGAGGCGGGCGGGGTCCAGATTGTACGTGGATTCCAGCGGTTCGACGGGAACAGGCACCGCTCCGGCGAAGGAGACGGCAAGCCAGGTCGCGATGAAGGTGTTGGCGGGAACGATGACTTCGTCGCCGGGGCCGATGTCCATGGCCCGAAGGATGATATGCAGAGCATCCAGGCCGTTTCCCGTGCCGATGCAGTGTTTGACGCCGCAGTAGGCGGCAAATTCCGACTCAAAGGCAGCGAGTTCCTCACCCAGAACATAGCGGCCGGAGGCCATGACCCGATGGAAGGCCGCATCCAAGGCCTCCTGCAGCTCATGATCCATGGCCTTCAGGTCGAGAAACGGTACCGTCACGCCGTCTTTTCCCGGTGGAACGTTTCGTAATCGCGGATATAATCGTCTTCGTCGTACGGCAAAGAAGCGAGCACGAGGCAAATGCCTCCGGAGGAAAAATTCTCCAGCTCCCTCCAGATCATGTTGGGCACGTACAGCCCGTAATAGGCCCGGTCCAGGTGGATGCGGCGGCGTTCGCACCCATCGTCCAAGACCACATCAAAGGCCCCCATGACCGAAACGATCAGTTGCTGCAATTGCCTGTGCGCATGCCCGCCGCGGCTTTCGCCTCCGGGTACGTCGTACAGGTAATAGACCCTGGCGATGCTGAACGGAAGGTGGACGCCGCCGTAAATGGGCGTGATGGCCCCCTGCCGATCGCTGATCTTGGGAAGATCGATCAGTTTGCAGTCATGGACGGTGGTTTTCACGCGCTTCGGTTCATCCTTCTGAAGGCTTCGTAGTCTCGGACGTAGTCCTCCAGGTCGTAGGACTTGGAGGCAAGGACCAGCGCCACGGCATTGGTGGAAAAATGTTGCATGCGCCGCCAAATCATGTTGGGCACGTACAGCCCATAATAGGCCCGGTTGAGCATAACCGTCTTTTGGGCCAGGCCGTCGTCCAGGAACACTTCGAAGCTTCCCGACAGGGCGATGATCACTTCGTGAAGGGTCAGATAGGCGTGACTGCCTCGAGATTCGCCGCCGGGGACGTCGTAAATCCAATAGACCCGCGCAATGTCGAAGGGAATATGCCGTCGGGCCTCGATAAAGGTGAGGTTTCCTCGATCGTCCAGGATCTTGGGAAACTGGATGATGGCCGTATCATAGACGGATCGGGTTGTGGGCGGTTCACTGCGGAACACCGGAGCGTCCCTCCAAGAGGGTAGAATACCTTTCCAACGGTCGCAAAGCCTCCCTTTTTTGAAGGCGCGGCACATGTTTCATGGTGAGCGGTGTTTGTCAAGCGACAAAAAAACATCCGTCTTTTCTTCAAGAGGGCCTGTTGGAAACCCTGGAAAATTCCCGTATAAGATACCGTGATCAGAAATTTTAGGGAAGGAAGCCCGCTTTGTCCAAAAGCCTTCATCGCCTTCCGTCTTCGGACGGCCCGACCCTGAGCGCACCCTTGGCCGAAAGGATGCGCCCGCGAACGCTCGAGGAATTCGTGGGGCAGAGGCATCTTTTGGGTGAAGGCAAGATCCTCCATCGGCTCCTGAGCGGTTCTCTTTTCCAGTCCCTGATTTTGTGGGGCCCGCCCGGCTGCGGCAAGACCACCCTGGCCCATCTCATCGCCGCGCACACGCAGGGGCACCTCATGGCGCTTTCCGCCGTCACGGCCGGGACGAAAGACATCCGCGAGGCCGTCGATGAGGCCCGCCGGGTCTTTGCCGCCTCCCGAAAACGCTCCTGGCTGTTTATGGATGAAATCCATCGGCTGAACAAAGCCCAACAAGACGTGCTTCTGCCCCATGTGGAAAAGGGAACCGTTTGCCTTTTGGGCGCCACGACGGAAAACCCGTCCTTCGAAATCATCCGCCCGCTGCTCAGTCGCTGTCACGTGCTGGTTCTGGAATCCCTGAGCTCGGAAGACCTGAGGACGGTGATCGAAGGAGCCTTGACGGATGCCGAGCGGGGACTGGGGGGGCTTCGTCCCATGGTGAGCGATGAAGCGTTGCGGCTTCTTGTGGAGGCGGCGGGAGGCGATGCCCGCGTGGCCCTCAATCTCTTGGAAACCGCGGTTTTGAGCACGCCGCCCGGCGCGGACGGCATCCGCCGGGTGGAGGCGTCCACGGTGGTGGACGTCATGGAGCGGCCGCCTCATTACGATAAGAGCGGTGAGGAACACTACAACCTCATTTCGGCTTTTCACAAGAGCCTACGCGGCAGCGATCCCGATGCGGCGCTCTATTGGTACACGCGCATGCTCCAGGCCGGAGAGGACCCTCTTTACATCGGCCGCAGGCTGGTGGTGGCCGCTTCCGAGGATGTGGGCCTGGCGGATCCCTTCGCCCTGGTGCTCGCCATGAACGCCGTTCGGGCTTACGAACTCTTGGGAAGCCCCGAAGGCGAACTCCATCTGGCCCAAGCCGTGGTGTACGTGAGCCTTGCGCCCAAGAGCAACAGCGTCTACAAGGCCTTGACGGCCGCGCGGGACACCGCCCGAAAGACGCCTTTTGACCCCGTCCCCTTCCATTTGCGGAACGCGCCGACGGCCCTCCTGAAAGAGTTGGGGTACGGGAGAGCCTATCGGTACCCGCACGACGATCCGGAAGGCTGGGTGCCGGAAATTTATTTTCCGGAGGCGCTGGCGGGAACCGTGTTCTACGAGCCGACTGCCCGGGGCTGGGAGGGGAAATGGAAGGAGGCTCTGGCTCGAAGGCGCCGCGCGGGCCGAACGCCAAAATCCTTGAGGGATCGGGAATGAAAACGGATCGTGCCAAGGCCGTGGCCATAGGTGGCTTTGAGCCTTTGAGATCGTGGCGACAGAACAAGATCGCCCCGTCGGTCGCCGTGCACGACCCGGTGCGCGTGGCGTTCTCTTCCGTTCCGGGAGGAAAACCCTTTCGGCTGGTCAAGTACGTGGCCGTTTCCAGCCTGGTGGTGATCCTCGTGAGCACGATTCTTCTCTCGGGGTTTCTTTCCCACTGGGCGAAGAAGATTCTCATGAAAAAAAGTGAGGACTACGCCATCCTTACGGCGGAAAACCTGAACAGCCAGGTCTTTTTTCAATTTACGCTGCCTGCACTTGTGGTCGACGGCCAAATCGTCTTAAGCCGGAAAGAGCAACGCGATCGGCTGGACAGGGTGGTCAAGAGCGCCATTCACGGCCTAGCCATCGACCGGGTGGACATCTACACCACGGACGGCATTCTGAGCTACAGCACCGAAGATGTCCCTTTGGGCGAAAAGAGAGACCTGGACGAACCGTTTCAAAAGGCTCTGGCGGGCGATGCCGTCTTTCTCCTGGAAGGACGTCGGTACTCCATCCTCGGTGTGTCCTGGGTCATCGGGCCGCAAAAGATGCGCACCTACATGCCCATGTGGGAGGAAAGGCCCATGAGCTGGAAACGGGGGCGCGTCGTCGGCGTCTTTGAAATCACCCAAGACATTACGGCGGACCAGGCGAACATCACGCGGTTTCAGATTATCATCTTTGCCAGCGTGGCCGCCTTTGTGGGCGTCTTGTTTGCGGCCCTGGTGGCGATTTTGCGGCGGGCCGAAACCATCCTGGAAGCGCGAGCCCGGGAACGGCAAAAGCTGGAGGAGCAACTCAACCGGGCGGAAAGGCTGGCGGTGTTGGGGGAGATGATCGCCGGCGTGTCCCACGAAATCAAGAACCCTCTGGGGATCATCCGCAGTACGGCGGAACTGCTGGAAAAGCGCCTGGAAGAGCCCCGCCAGAAGAAGCTCGCCGCCATTGTGGTGGAAGAAGCCACGCGGCTGAACACCATCGTCACCGAATTTTTGGATTTCGCCAGGCCCAGGGACCTTCGGGTGGGCCCGTGTCGTGTGGAAGACGTCCTGGAACGTAACCTGAGGGTCATCGAAGCCGAATGCCAAAAGCGAAACATTCGGATCGAAAGGGACTACCAAACCGGGGATTATGTATTGGACGCGGACACCAACTTGCTTTACCGCGCCTTCATGAACCTCATGGTCAACGCCGTCCAGGCCATGGACGAAGGCGGCACACTGCGCATCGAAACGTCACTGCGGTGCCTGGACAGTCGCCAAGATCCCGTGTTGGAAGTGCGCATCGCCGACACCGGCCCGGGCATTCCGCCGGAGGTATTGGGCAAGATCTTCAACCCTTTTTTCACTACCCGGGAAAAGGGAACGGGACTGGGGTTGTCCATTGTGCAGACGATCATTCAAAGCCACCACGGCACGGTGGATTTGGCGCCGCGTTCCGAAGGCGGCACGACCGCCGTGGTGCGACTGCCGCTGCGCCAACCGGAACCTCGTGAGGGCTGAACGAACCGTGTTTTTCGGCGGGATCTAAGGTCCCGCGGCACCCATCGAGACACCCATGGGAAACATCCTCATTATCGACGACGAAAAGAACTACCTTGTCATCCTGGAAGACCTCCTTTCCGAGGAAGGCCATCGTGTCCTGACGGCCGAAAGCGGTCCCGAAGGGCTGGAATTGGTGAAAAACAACGATCTGGATGCGGTCATCACGGACATGAAAATGCCCGGGATGGACGGCCTGCAGGTTTTGGAAGAGGTCCGCGCCGTCGATGCGGATCTTCCCGTCATCATGATGACGGCCTACGGCACGGTGGAAAAGGCCGTGGAAGCCATGAAAAAAGGGGCGTTCCATTACATCCTCAAGCCCTTTGAAAACGAGGAACTCAAGGTCCTGGTCCAAAAGGCCGTGGAACACCACCTCATCGTCCGCCAGAACCGGCAGATGCGGGGTATTCTGGAAGAACGTCATCACTTTCATAACATTGTGGGAAAAAGCCCCCCCATGCAGAAGGTCTACGACCTCATCCGCAAGGTGGCGCCCACCAAGGCGACGGTGCTCATCACGGGGGAATCCGGCACGGGAAAGGAACTGATCGCCCGGGCGATCCATTTCAACAGCCCGCGGAAGGCGGGCCCCTTCATCTCGGTAAACTGCGGCGCTCTGCCGGAAAACCTTTTGGAAAGCGAACTCTTCGGCCACGAACGGGGCGCTTTCACCGGCGCCGTGGGATTGCGCAAGGGGCGATTCGAACTGGCCCACGGCGGGACCCTCTTTTTGGATGAAATCAGCGAAATGTCTCCACCGCTTCAGGTCAAGCTTCTGAGGGCCTTGCAGGAAATGCGCTTCGAACGGGTCGGCGGCACGGAAACACTCCATGTGGACGTGCGCGTGCTTGCCGCCTCAAACCGAAACCTCAAAGAAGAAGTGGCCGCCGGCCGATTCCGCTCCGATCTCTTTTTCCGGCTCAACGTGGTCCACATTCTGCTGCCGCCTCTTCGAGAACGCACCGGGGACATCCCGCTCCTTGCCGCCTATTTTCTGAGAAAGTACCAAAAACAGACGGGCCGTGAAGAGATGAGCATTCGGCCGGACGCCCTGCGGGTTCTGCTGGACTACCCGTGGCCGGGAAACGTCAGGGAACTGGAAAATGTCATCGAACGGGCCGTCATCCTGTGTCCGGGTCAAGAGATCACCGCGGACGATCTGCCGAGTGAACTGCTTCGGCCTGCCCCCTTCTCCCCGGCTCCAGAGCCCGCAGCGGCCGTATCCCCTGATCGAGGGCCCGAATTTGTCCAAGAGAGCCCGTACCGGGCCCAGGCGCAACGACTCCTTCCGCCCGGTCCGCAGCGCATGCGCCAGCTTCGGGCGCTGGATTTCATTTCCAGCCACGGCTACATCACCAACCGCGACTATGCGCGGTTGAACGAACTTTCGGAACGCCAGGCCCTTCGCGAACTGACCGAAATGGTGGATCGCGGCGTCGTGCTGCGCGTGGGAAAAGGCCGGGCCTGCCAATACGTTTTTCCGGACCAGGCCCGAACGTCCTAAGGGCGGGCCCATAACCCGTCGGGACTTCCGTCGGCGCAAGACGCCGTCGCCCGGGGGGGGTGCTTGGCAGCGACGGCGAATCAAAAGGACGGGCGCTCATGGGCAAAGCGCTTGACATCGCGGGGCAAGCCAATAGAATTGCGCGGAGACCCGAAACGGCTACGGCCCATAACCCCTCCATGTGACCAGAATCAATAGGAGAATCACTTATGCAAACGGTGGCGGACAAGATCAGGGAACTGCGAGAGAGGGAAGCGAAGATCAAGGAGATGGGCGGCGAAAAGGCCGTCGCCGCGCAGCACGAACGGGGCAAGCTCACGGCGCGGGAGCGCTTGGAATATTTCTTCGATCCCGGCACGTTTCGGGAACTGGATATCTTCGTCAAGCATCGCGGGACCCTCTTCGGCTTGGACAAGATGGACATTCCCGCCGACGGCGTCATCACGGGCTACGGATTGGTCAACGGCCGGCAGGTGTTCGCCTTTTCCCAGGATTTTACCGCCCGGGCCGGCACCCTGGGCGAAATGCATTCCCGAAAGATCTGCAAGGTCATGGACCTGGCCCTCAAGGCGGGCAAACCCTTCGTGGGCTTCAACGATTCCGGCGGCGCCCGCATTCAGGAAGGCGTGGACGCCCTGTCCGGATACGGCCAGATCTTCTACCGTAACGCCATCAGTTCCGGGGTCATTCCGCAGATTTCCGCCATCATGGGCCCGTGTGCCGGAGGGGCTGTGTATTCGCCGGCCATGACGGACTTTGTCTTCATGGTGAAAAACACGAGCTACATGTTCATCACCGGCCCGGACGTCATCAAATCCGTCCTCGGCGAAGAAATCACTCAGGAAGAACTGGGCGGCGCCATCGCTCACAGCACCAAGAGCGGCGTGGCGCATTTCGCCTGCGAAAACGACCGGCACGCCATCGATGAAATCAAGCGGCTCTTGAGTTTCCTGCCGGACAACAACATGGAAGATCCGCCCATTGTGGACATGGGGGACGATCCCTGTCGGTTGGCTCCCGAACTGGACACCATCCTTCCGGACAACCCCATGGGCGCTTACGACATGAAGGACGTTATTCGGGCCATCGTCGACCGCGGCGACTTTTTCGAGGTGCACGAAGGATACGCCCAAAACATGGTGGTCGGGTTTGCGCGCCTGAACGGACGGTCCATCGGCATTATCGCCAACCAGCCCAAGGTTCTGGCGGGCTGCCTGGATGTGGACTCTTCCGACAAGGCCACCCGGTTTATCCGGTTCTGCGACGCCTTCAACATTCCGTTGCTCACCCTGGCCGACGTGCCCGGTTACCTTCCGGGAAAGCAGCAGGAATGGGGCGGGATCATTCGGCACGGCGCCAAGCTCCTGTGGTGCTATTCGGAAGCTACGGTGCCCAAAGTCACCCTCATCATCCGCAAGGACTACGGCGGATCCTACCTGGCCATGTGTTCCAAGGACCTGGGCGCGGATATCGCTCTCGCCTGGCCCACGGCGGAAATCGCCGTCATGGGCGCCGAAGGGGCGGCCAATATCATCTTCCGAAAAGACATTCAGAGCGCGCCGGATCCGGTGGCCAAGCGGAAAGAAAAAATCGAGGAGTACCGCAATCTCCTCTATAACCCCTACATTGCCGCATCCCGGGGATACATTGACGGCGTGATCGTGCCGAGCGAAACGCGGGCGCGGCTCGTGGAAGCCTACGAGCTTTTGGCGACCAAACGTCAGGCCCTGCCGCCCAAAAAGCACGGAAACATCCCCATGTAACCGGCCTTTTCTTCCACGGGGGGAAGGCTTCCTCCCCCCTGTGGAATCCCTGCCTTGTCCTCCCATGGGTTGGAAAATTTCCAGGAAGCGCTTCGCCGCCGCTCGGTGCGCAGCGTCAGTCCCGGCACGTCAGGCGATAGGTTCGGCCGGAGATGGTGAGCGTGTAGGTTTTCGAGTCGGAATCCAGACGCAAGCGCGAGGCCAATTCGTAATAGGCCGACTTTCCGAACCGGGCGAGAAGGTTCTTTCGCGTCGCCAGACAATACAAGGCGTTGTCGCCTTTGACGGCAAGGGTTTCGGGCCGCAGCGGCTCTCTTCGCCCGTCTTCCAGCTGAATGTCCACGGATCGCAACGTGCCGTCGGCGTCTTCCCCAATGAAGACGTAGCGGACCCACAGCGGGGCGTCGGCGATCCGCACAGGATGGACCTCTCCTTCGCAGCGCAGGTAATACCGGCCGTCCTTTTCGAAAAGGGAACGGCTGAGCATTCGAAAGAGCTCGGGATCGGTCACCGGGTTTCCTTCGCAGAACCAATTCCCGTGCCCGTCGATGTAATAATCGTACAGGTGTTTCTGTTCCGCCACGCCTGAGCCCACCTCGGGGCGCTGAAAATCAGAAGGTGAAGTCCACGGCGATGATCTGCTCGCACATGGCTCGCACCAACTCCAGCACCTTCACATGGTCCGGATGGCTCTGATAGCGCTTAAGGGCCTCCAAGTCCTTGAAACTGGAAACCAGCGCAAAGTCGAAGGACCGTTCCGAGTGGACGATGTCACGGCCGAAATCGTAGGAAAGGATTTCCGGAATGGCCCCGGGAAGCCGATCCAGCCCCTGCTCCAGTTGGGTGATGTCCGATTCGCCGATGCCGGGTTTGAATTTCATCACGACCACATGCTTGATCATGGCATCCTCCGTTTTGTGCCATTCGTGGATGAAGGTCGGAGCATCCCCTTTCTCCGTCGCCTTGAAAGCCCGACGGCACGAACACCCTCAGCCCGCCGTCTTGCTCTCGCGCAATCGCCTCACGTCCCCGATTCGGATGGTGAGCCGCTGCCCGTCAAAGTATTCCAAAAGGGGGATGGTGTACTTGCGGCTGGCCTGGGTCATTTCCTTGAACTGGGCTGCGGAAATTTCACCGTGCTCGTTCAAAAACGCCACAAGCCGCTCCTGCAAATCGGCGATGGCGTCCGCGTGAAAGAAAAGATCTTCCTTCACTTTGATCAACCGTCCTTGGTTCAGCATCCATTCCAGCACGTCCTTGTGCCGGCGGGCCGTTCCGGGAAGTTCAGCGGCCACATCCTTGAAAAACGGCGGTTGCAGGCCCGCTTTTCGGTAAATCTCTTCAAGCCGCTCTCCAACCGCCTTCTCTTCGGGGCTCAAATCCCCCTTGTGCCCTTCCAGGCGCACCCACTCCTTTTCCATGACGACGATGCCGTCTTCCGCCAAACGCCGCAGGACGGAATGGAGCAGCTTGGGGTCCACGGGCCGATCCGTCTGGGCGGGGATTTCTTCCTTGGGCATCCCCGGCTTCAAGGGGTTCTTGGCGTGGTAGGCTTCCAGAATGGCCGTTACATTGGCCTGGAGCGTCTTGAGCGATTCGGGGTCGATAAACCGGCGGTTTTCGCGGTCGTAGAGCACGGCTTTCTTGTGGTTGAGCAGCATCTCCAGCGCATCGGAAAAGGCCTTGCCGGAAAGGTTCGCTCGAATTTGCAGTTCCTTTTCGGAAACGCCCATCCAGCCCGCATCGCGAAGATGCCATTGGAGCACAGCCGGAGCGTCGCCGTCTTCAAGAAGCCTGAGGGCCTGCGCCGCCGCGGCCTTGTCCTTTCCCTTGTGCTTTTTCGGCACCGGATGCAGCACCGCGCCGCCCCCAAGGGTTCGAATGGGCGAATAGGACCGAAGGACGTACCGATCGCCGCGAAGCACCGCCAGAGGCCGATCCAACCGGATCTGAGCGTAGGTCTTTTCGCCCGGGGCAAGTTGCTCCCGGTCCAGGAGCACCAGGGTCGCCACCGTCTCGGTGGTTCCCGTGTGAAACCGGATCTTTTGCCGATCTTTGAGCGGCTGGGGCGCATCGGCAAGGAGTTCCAGGGACACGTCCAACATGTAGCTCGGCAGCAGGGAATCCGGTGTGGCGACCACTTCGCCGCGCTGCACCGCATCCCGATCCACCCCTTGAAGATTGATGGCCGTCCGTTGGCCCGGAAAGGCTTCCTGGACTTCCTGGTTGTGCACCTGAAGGCCGCGCACCTTGGTGGCGATCCCCGAAGGATAGACGGTCACCGGATCCCCCACGCGAAGCCGCCCCGAAAGGCTTGTGCCGGTCACCACCGTGCCGAACCCCTTCATGGTGAACACCCGATCGATGGACATGCGGAAGGGGCCCGACGTGTTTCGCGCCGGCACCCTTGAAACCATGCGGAAAAGGACTTCCTTGAGGGCCTCCAGGCCTTCGCCCGTCACGGCCGAAACGCGCACAACGGGAGCGTGTTCCAGAAAAGTGCCCTTGAGGAAATCGCGGATGTCCTCTTCCACCATATCGACCCATTCGGGATCGTCCACCAGGTCGATCTTGGTGAGGACCACGAGGCCTTCCTTGACCCGAAGCAGTTGGCAAATTTCCAAATGTTCCCGGGTTTGCGGCATGACGCCTTCATCGGCCGCAATGACCAAGGCCACCAAATCGATCCCTGTGGCGCCGGCCACCATGTGCTTGACGAAACGCTCGTGTCCGGGCACGTCCACGATCCCCAACCGCGTGCCGTCGGGAAGGTCCAGGTAGGCGAACCCCAGTTCGATGGTAATCCCCCGCTGCTTTTCCTCTTTGAGCCTGTCCGTGTCGATGCCGGTCAGGGCGCGGATCAAGGAGGTCTTGCCGTGATCGATATGGCCGGCGGTGCCGAGCACGACCTGGTGCATGATGCGCTCCCTCCTAAAGCCTGGCGGTCGAAGACGCGTGCCGAAGAGGTGGAACCGGACGTTCCCGCGGCCCACTCGCCCCCAAGGCGGGAAGTTTTCGGGCCGACCCACGGCATAGTGCCATATCCCCGGGCGCAATTCAACGCTCCGGGGAAAGCCGCCCTAGGAGCCTGTCCGAAAACGGAAAGGGGTGTCCCCTGGGGGGTGACGGAAAGCTTCCCGAAGGGTGCTTCTTGTGCCGCGCCGGCATCTCCGCGGCGCGGCACAAAAAAGAAAGCTCTGCGCCCTCTGCGTCTCTGTGGTGCATTTTAATGAAAGGCCGTGAAGTCATAACGGCATTTTCAGACACGCTCCTAGGGCCCTTGAGAAAGACGGGCGGCTGTGTTAGGAGCGTTGCGGTGTAAGCGACAGCGTGCTGAGGGGAGAGATGGGAATGAGTCGTGGAGCGGAAGGCGGTTTTCGAGTCGCAGCGGTTGTGCTGTGGGGCCTTCTTGCCGCACTCGCTCTTATGGTGACGGTTTGGGTTCGCTTGGTCCTGTTTGGAATCACGCCCGGAGGCGGACTTCGCCCGCCGGCGGCCGTGGTCCTTTCCACCGGAATGAGCGCGCAGGCCGTGGCGTCCGTCTTGGAAAAGGAAGGCGTGGTTTCCGACGGGAGGCTTTTTTATTGGTACGCCCGCATCCACGGGCTCGCCGACAAGATGAAAGCCGGAGAATACCGATTCCCGCCGGCCGCTCCGCCGCGCCTCGTCCTTGATACCCTGGTGCAGGGCAAAGTGGTGGTCCATAAGGTGACCATCCCGGAAGGGGCCACCGTCAAGGACGTGGCGCGCCTTGTGGCCAAGACGGGTTTGGTCGAACCGGACCGCCTTGTGGACCTGGCCCAGGACCGGCATCTTATGGTTTCTCTGGGCGTGCGGGATGCAGCAACCCTGGAAGGGTATCTCTTTCCGGAAACTTACCTCTTTCGGCGCACGGACCGGCCGCAGGATATGGTGCGCCGCATGGTGCTGGAATTCTGGCGGCGCTTTTCCCCGGAACGGCAAGCCCAAGCCCGACAGATGGGCTTTACGGTCCATCAGGCGGTCACTTTGGCGTCCCTGGTGGAAAAGGAAGCGGTCGTCGATGCGGAACGGCCCGTCATCGCCGGCGTCTTCCTGAATCGGCTCCAGCGCAATATGCCGCTCCAAAGCGACCCGACGGCGGTCTACGATCTGGAAGATTTTGCCGGTCCCATTCGGCGCCGACACCTGGATCGGGAAAGTCCCTACAATACGTATCTCCACAAGGGGCTTCCGCCCGGGCCCATCTGCAACCCGGGAGAAAAGTCCCTGCGCGCGGTCCTGGACCCCAAAAAGAACGGCTATCTCTATTTCGTCAGCAATAACGACGGCACCCACACCTTTTCCGCCACCTATGACGAACACCTCCAGGCGGTGGCCCGGTTCCGTGGCCTTAAGGAGGAAAGCCGAAGCGGCGCCGCAACGCCGCTCGACGATACGGAGGCCTCGATCGTTCCGTGAAAGAAAACGCCGATAAGCCCGAGAGTGTGGCGAGCCTTGTGCTCGCCGCCGGAAAAGGCAGCCGCATGATCGGCTACGAGGGAAACAAAACCCTCCTGCCCCTGATCCCTTCAGGGGAAGACCGTCGCGTGGGATCCCGGCCGCTTCTTGTCGAAGTCTTGGACAACCTGCCTCCGGGCCCCAAGGCCGTGGTGGTTCACCATCGGGCCGAAGACGTGCGCCGCGAAACGAAGACTTACGGCTGCAGCTATATTTTCCAACCCGTGACAGACGGCACGGGCGGGGCGGTGCTGGCCGCCCGCCCCTTTCTGGAAGCCCTTTCGGAAAAGGCCGTCATCATCACCATGGGGGACGTGCCCCTCATCCGCCGCCGAACCTACGATCTTCTGCTCCAAGGACTGGCCGACGGGCAGATGACGGTTTTGGCCTTTCATCCCGACGATCCCGCCCAGTACGGCAAGCTGGACGTCCTCGAAAACCGTGTGCGGCGCATCGTGGAATGGAAATACTGGCGCCTCATGCCCGGGCACATGGAAGGATGCCCGTGCAACGCCGGCGTCTATGCGCTGCGGCGCGAGGCGCTCCTTAGCGCCTTAGACCATCTGGCCGCCAAAGCCCACGAGGTGCACAAGGAACGTGACGGCCGCATGACTCGGATTCGGGAATACTTTCTCACGGACCTGGTGGAAATCCTGGTTGACCGAGGTCTTACCGTCACCTACACGACGGCCGAACCCTGGGAGGTCCTGGGGGTGGACACCCCTCAGGCTTTGGCACGCGTGCAGAAAATTTACCGTTTACGTCAAAGGGATAATTGACCGTTTCGGGAAAAATGTTCTATGGTGCGTTCTGTGTCAAGCCCAATGGGAGGGGCTTTCCGGAAAGGCCGATGCCGTGTGTCGTTTTTCAACCATCAAGGAGGGATCCATGCCAGTGAAGCTCGTCGACCGAACCCCGTCCGCCTACGCCTACCCGCTGCTCATCAAACATCTGTTGCACAGGCCCTTGCGGTGCACGCCCAATCAGGAAATCGTCTACCGGGATCTGTATCGTTTCACCTATGCGGACATGTTCCAAAGGGTCCACAAGGCCGCCACCATGCTTCGAGCCCTCGGCGTGGAAGAAGGCGCCACCGTGGGCGTCATGGATTGGGACAGCCACCGGTACCTGGAGCTCTTCTACGCCGTGCCCATGATGGGGGCGATTCTCCACACGGTGAACATCCGCCTGTCGCCCGAACAGATCCTCTACACCATCAACCACGCCGAAGACGACGTGCTCTTCGTCCATGCGGACTTTCTTCCCGTCGTCGAAGGCATCAAGGACCAGTTCCAGACGGTCAAAAAGATCGTGCTCATGAAAGACGGCGGGGACGCTCCCGCCACCGCCGCTCCCTTGGACGGTGAGTATGAGGACCTCATTTCCCGGGCGTCCGATGATTACGAATTTCCTGATTTCGATGAAAACGCCAAGGCGACCACTTTTTACACCACGGGCACCACAGGGCTTCCCAAAGGAGTCTACTTCAGCCACCGACAGTTGGTGCTCCACACGCTGGCCGTGCTGGCCGCCGCCGGATCCTATCACACGGCCGCGCCTTTCCGTTCCAACGATGTCTATATGCCGCTTACGCCCATGTTTCACGTGCACGCCTGGGGTATTCCCTTTGTGGCCGGCCAATTGGGTGTGAAACAGGTCTACCCGGGCCGTTACGACCCGGCCATGATCCTGAAATTGATCGTCACGGAAAAAGTTACCTTTTCCCACTGCGTGCCCACGATCCTGCACATGATTCTTTCCAGCCCGGCGGCCAAGAGCGTGGATCTTTCCGGATGGAAGGTGATCATCGGCGGATCGGCCCTGACCAAAGGCTTGTGCAAGGCCGCCATGGACCGCGGCATCGACCTCATCACGGGCTACGGCATGTCCGAAACGTGCCCCGTTTTGACGTTGGCCCAACCGCAGCCCGACATGATGGAATGGCCTGCGGACAAGCAAATTCCCGTGCGGTGCCGAACGGGCCAGCCCATTCCGCTGGTGGACCTCAGGGTGGTGACCCCGGACGGTCAGCCCCTTCCCCTCGACGGCAAGAGCACCGGCGAAGTGGTGGTCCGCTCCCCATGGCTCACTCAGGGCTATTTCAAGGATCCTGATCGGGCCGAGGAACTCTGGGAAGGCGGCTGGCTTCATACGGGGGATGTGGGGTTTATCGACGAGCGCGGCTATCTCCAGATCACCGACCGCATCAAGGACGTGATCAAGACGGGCGGCGAATGGATCTCCACGCTGATTCTGGAAGATATCCTCATGCAGCACCCGGCGGTGAGCGAAGCGGCGGCCATCGGCGTTCCCGACGAAAAATGGGGCGAACGGCCCATGGCCCTTGTGGTGCTCAAGGAAGAATACAAAGGGAAAGTGAGCGAGGAAGATATCCGCAATCATTTCATGCGGTTTGTGGACGAAGGGACCATCACCAAGTGGGCCGTACCCGATAAGATCGGGTTCTTGGACATGCTGCCCAAGACCAGCGTGGGCAAGCTGGACAAGAAGGTTATGCGCCAGCAGTACCGTTAGGATGCGCGTGTTTTTCTCCATTCCTTTTCCGCCGTGTTTCGGGTAGGGCGCGCCCCACGGCGCCCTACCCGCCTAAAGGCCCTTTACGGTCTCCAGAATTCCGGAATGACCAGCACGATCACCGTGTAGATTTCCAGGCGCCCCAAAAGCATGCTCAGGGACAGAAGCCATTTGGCCGCAAGGGGAAGCCCGGCGTAATTTTCCGCCGGGCCCACGGCGCCGAAGCCCGGCCCGATCTTTCCGATGGTGGCGGCAACCGACGAAAAGGCGGTGACCATGTCCAATCCCAGGGCCGCCATGAGCAGAGACAAGACAACGAAGAGCGCCAAATAGAGCACGAAAAAGCCCCAGACGCTATGAAGCACATCGGCGGGCACGACCCGGCCGCCCAACTTCACTTGGGACACGGCATGGGGATGGACGAGCCGCATCAGCTCGCGATAGCCGTGTTTGATCAGCAGGATGATCCGCAAGCATTTGATGCCCCCTCCCGTGGACCCGGCGGATCCTCCGAAAAACATGCAGAAGAAGAGAATCACCTGGGTCAGCGGCGGCCACGTCTCATAATCCGCCGTGGCAAAGCCAGTGGTGGTGAGGATGGAGACGACCTGAAAGGCGGCGTATCGAAAGGCGCCGGGAATCGTGTCAAAGACCGTGCCGTACAGACTGCCGGCGCATAGGACGATAAACACGGCGGTGGCGTAAAGGAAAAACCGGCACTCGGGATCGCGCCACAGGGCCAGCGGCCTTCCCGTGAGCCATTGGTAATGAAGCGAAAAATTGATCCCCGCAATGAGCATGAAAAGAATGACAACTCCGTCCACGTAGGCGCTTTGATAATGCCCCACGGAAGCGTTTCGGGTGGAGAAGCCTCCGGTCGCCAAAGTGGCAAAGGCATGGCATAAGGCGTCGAAAAGGTCCATGCCGCCCGCCATGAGCAGGGCCGTTTCCGCCACAGTGAAAAGGATGTAGACCTTCCACAGCAGCGACGCGGTGTCTTTGATGCGCGGGCGCAGCTTGTCGGGGACGGGAGACGGCACTTCGGCCTTGTACAATTGCATGCCGCCCACGCCCAAGAAGGGAAGGATGGCCAAAGACAAGACGATGATGCCCATGCCGCCCAGCCAGTGGGTGAGTCCCCGCCACAGGAGAAGTCCCCGCGGGACCTTTTCGATGTCTGTGAGCACGGAAGCGCCCGTGGTGGTAAAGCCGGACATGGATTCGAAAAAGGCGTCGGTAAAGGTGGGAAACGTGTCGGCCAAGTAGAAAGGCAAAGCCCCCAAGGCCGCCGCTCCGATCCATCCCAGGGCGACGACCAGAATTCCTTCGCGATGGCCGATGCTGGGAGGCGTCCCTTGACGCGAAGGGAAGAAGAACACGGCCCCGGCGGCGGCCGCCACCCCCATGGATTGCACAATGGGTCCATGCGCCCCGTCGCCGTAAGCCAGGGAAAATCCCAACGGCAGCATCATCGTGGCGCCGACGCACCACAGCAGGGCTCCAACGGCACGCCAGACGAAGCCCCACGGCATCATGAAAGCCTCACCTGCACCGAAAGGCGCTGTTCCACCTGCGGCACGGCCTTGCGGGCACACAGGACGACGACGCGGTCGCCCGGAAGGATCACCGTCTGCCCAGTCGCGATGGTGGGCTTAGCGCCCCGCACCACCGCCAGCACCAACGCGCCCTTGGGAAACTTCGCGTCCTTCAAGGGGCGCCCGACAATGGGCGAATCGGCGATGGCTTCCGCCTCCAAAACTTCCGCTTCTTCCCCTTTGAGGGACACCGCCGAGACAATCTTGCCGCGCCTCACATACTGCAGGATGCTGTTGATGGCGGAAAGTCGGGGATTCACGACCCGCCCCAACCCGATGGCCTGGGCGATGGGCATGTAAGCGAACTTGCTGATGCGCGTGATGAGCCGCCGGGCTCCCAACCGCTGGGACAGAAGCGAACACACGATGTTGGTCTCTTCATCGCCGGTAAGCGAAAGCACCAAATCCATCTGAGCGATGTTTTCCTCCATGAGGATCGCCTGATCGGTTCCGTCGCCGTGAAGCACGATGGTTCGACGCAAAACTTCCGACAGCCGTTCGCACCGGGCCCGGTCCTTTTCCAGCACTCGCACATGCAAGGCTCGGCTTTCCAGCCGCCGCGCCAGCCTTAAACCGATATCGCCCCCGCCGATAATGAGAATGTTCTCCGGCGGTTTTCCTCGGCATCCGAAAAAGGCGAGCACCTTGCCGATGTGGTCTTTGTCGGAGGCCACGTAGAGCAGGTCTCCGGCAAGGAGCACATCCTTGCCCATAGGCACGATCAGGGTTTCATTACGAAAAACGGCGCCGATAATGTAGGGAAGGCCGTCGGCCATTCGGCCGACCTCGATGAGGGATTTTCCCTTGAGAGGCGATTCGGCGGGCACCCGCACGGCGACCAGTTGGATGCGGCCTGCGGCCAGTTCCCGCACGTCTTCCGCATCGGGCACGGCGATCAGTCTTTCGATGGTGTGGACCAATTCCTCGTCGGGGTTGATGATCTTGTCCAGATTGAGGTGCTTTTCCAATAAACCGGGCTGAAAATGCGTGTAGGCCTCATTGCGGATTCGGGCCAGTTTCTTGATGTGCGGAGCGAGGATATTGGCGTAGAAGGAAGCGATGAGGTTCGTTTCGTCGGCATCGGTGACGGCAAGGAAGGTCTGGCTTCCTCGATGCCGGCGGCCTGCAGGATGCGAGGGTCGCTTCCGGAGCCTTCCAGGGTTTGCACGTCGCTTAATTCCATGAGGCGCCGGAGCGCTTCCGGGTTTTTGTCGACGACGACAACGTCCTTGTTTTCCTGAGCCAGCCGGTGCGCAATGTGAAAACCCACTTCCCCGGCCCCCACGATGATCAACTTCACGGTGCGCCTCCTTGGCTTCCTTTCCCACCGTCCATCGGGTTTTCCTTCCTCTACCAGAGCCGGTTCCGCGATGCAACCAAGGGCGCAGAGAAGCTCTTGCGCGAAAGCCGGGAATCTGCTAAAGCTCGCCATTGTGAAATAAAGCGCGCAAAGGAGGCTTCTATGTCGCAGTGGGCATGGCGCATCGGCATGTTGGTCGTCGGCGTGGTGCCGGCCATTATCGGGGGCGGACTTTTCTGGCATTTCTTCGAAAAGTGGACGGCCGTCATTGTGTGGGAAATCGTGCTGCTTTTTCTCCTGAGCCTCATCATCGCCAAAGGAGACAAGAAAGCGGGCCAGGAAGCCCACCATTAATCCACACCGCCGCGGGGGAAAACGCCATGGAATGCCGCAAGGAAAAAAACCTGGAAGTGTGCCTGTGCTCGTACGAACCGTGCGCCAAGAAAGGCCTGTGCTGTGAGTGCCTTCAGTATCATTTGAAAAGCCGGCAGCTGCCGGGCTGCTGCTTCCCCAAGGATGCGGAACGGACCTACGACCGCTCCTTTGAACATTTCGCCCGCCTGGTTCAGCAGAAAAAAATCTGACCCCGCCTTCGGCGACCCTTCCTCCCGCCGTCTTTGTCGTGCTTTCACGGGATTCCCATTGACCCGCCACACGGGCTCGTGTAGATATGGCGCCCGATCGCCCGGGGTTTTTTAGCAAAAAACCCGGGTGGAAACGGAGCCCCGTGCGGACGCACGCCTTTTGGCCCCGCACAATACTCGAGCTAGAAGGCTTTGGGCGCTCGAAGCGGCGTGCCGCGGTTCTGCCGACGGGCCGCCATGAAGCGCCGCATGGGGAGAAGACGGAAATCAGCTTTTGGGGCCGACGGGAGAGATCGTGCCATGAGTTCTTCCAAGAGCAACGCCTTTGTGGCGGATATTGTGGATCTTGTGGTGTCGTCCTGGAAAATTCTTGCGGTGTGCATCCTTGTCGCCGTGGCGGCGGCGGTGGTGTATGTGTGGCGGGCCACACCGCTTTACGCCGTCAAAATGCAGGTCCGCCCCGGAATCACGGCCTTTGACGAGACGGGAAAGGAAATCCGCAGCTGGAATGTGGGCGATGTCATGGACTTTTTCCGCCAGGACGCCTACCGGGCCTTCCTTCCCGATGCTGGCGGCTCGACGCGTAAAACGCTCTCTCTTTATCCGGCTCAGGGCCGTAGCGCCACCACGGTGACGCTGACACTCTATCATCCCGATCCCACCGAAGGGGTCCGCCTTCTCCAGCAGTTCTACGACAACGTGCTGCACCACTACCAAACATCGGGAAAAGAACCGCTCATTGCGGTTTCCACCAAAAAGATCCAAGAAAGGATTCAGTCTGTGGAAGGGCTTCTGAACCACGTGGATGCCGTGGAACGGCCCACCTTGGAGGGGGAAATCCAGGGGCGGCGGGCGGAGATCACGGCGAAAAGCCGTGTTCTGGAAGCCGTGGAAAAACGCATTCAGGACATGGCGGGCATGCGCGCCGATCCGCAACTTTTCAGCGTTCTTTTGGAACATGAAAAAACGGCTGAAGCCCTGCGAAGCGCCATCGCTGAAGAAAAGCGGATGATCGACTCTCTGACCCTGGCCCGGGATGCCCTGGCCATGAAGAAACGGCGTCTGGAAGCGGAAAAGGCCCTGGAACAGCAAAAACTCGCCGCCCTGGTCCCCTTGGAACAGGTCGTCCCCCCGGCGGCCAGCGCCTTTCCCGTTCGCCCGAAGGTGAAGTGGCACCTGGTGGGTGCCGTCTTGGCAGGGGGGTTCGCGGGGCTTCTTCTGGGTGTGGTCCTGCGGGAAAGGCGGCTGAGGGCTTCAGCGCTTCGGTAGGGCCGAAAAGAAAAACGGGAGGGACTTTATGCATTTGCAAAAACGCGTGCTCGTCACGGGCGGCGCCGGTTTTCTGGGATCCCATTTGTGTGAACGGCTTCTCGAAAGGGGCCACGATGTCCTGTGCGTGGACAATTTCTACACGGGCACCAAGGGAAACATCGTCCATCTGTTGAACAATCCGTTTTTCGAACTCCATCGGCACGACATCACGTTTCCGCTTTTCGTGGAAGTGGACCAAATCTACAACATGGCCTGCCCGGCCTCTCCCGTGCATTATCAGAACGACCCCGTGCAGACCACCAAGGTGTGCGTCCACGGCTCCATCAACATGCTGGGACTGGCCAAGAGGCTCAAGGCCCGTATCCTTCAGGCCTCCACCTCCGAAGTGTACGGGGATCCCACGGTCCATCCCCAAACGGAAGACTATCGAGGCAACGTCAATCCCATCGGGCCCCGGTCGTGCTACGACGAAGGCAAGCGGTGCGCGGAAACCCTGTTTTTCGACTACCGGCGCCAGCACAAGCTTTCCATCAAGGTGGCGCGGATTTTTAACACCTACGGGCCGCGCATGCATCCCAACGACGGCCGAGTGGTGAGCAATTTCATCGTCCAGGCGCTGCTCAACAAGCCCTTGACGGTTTTCGGCGACGGCTCCCAAACCCGTTCTTTTTGCTACGTGGACGACATGGTGGAAGGCCTCATTCGGCTTATGGAATCCCCGGAAGACGTGACGGGCCCCATCAATTTGGGCAACCCCGACGAATTCACCATCATGGAACTGGCCGAACTGGTGCTGGAACTGACCGGCTCCCGATCCCAGATCCGTTATGAACCGCTCCCCAAAGACGACCCCGTGCGGCGTCGGCCGGATATCACGCGGGCCCGGCAGATTCTCGGATGGGCCCCGACGGTGCCTTTACGGGAAGGACTCCGCAAGACCATCGACTATTTTGACAATTTCCTGCGCGAACGCGGGCTGGCCGACGGCGGGTCCCCGGCCGAACACAGAAATTCCGCCGGATTCTAATCGATTCCCCGGGATAAGAGAACGGATCGGGGTCGGTGAGGCACCCTTTGAGAACGTGGGCGTCCGGAACGCTGATTCGAAACACGTTGTGGATGTTGGGCGGTTTTGGGTTTCGGCTCGGTGTCCAGTTCGCCACCTTCGTCGTCGTGGCCCGGGTGTTGAAACCGGAGGCTTTCGGGGTCTTTTCGGGTTGCCTGGCCGTGGTGTCTGTGCTCGTGCCGTTCGCCACGTGGGGCACGGGCAACATCCTCATCAAGCACACGGCGCGCACCCCCGCCGTGTTTTCCGCCTATTGGGGCGCGGCGCTCCTGACGGCCCTGCTTTCGGGCCTGGCCCTCATCGCCGGCGCCGTCGGCATCGGTTTCCTTCTGTTTTCCCCGCACCTCGCCTTGACGGTCATGGCCCCCATCGCCGTGGCCGACCTCTTGGGCACCCGCTGTGCCGATCTTGCCAGTCAGGCCTTTCAGGCCCAACAAAAACTTTCGGGAACCTCGGTGATTTGGAGTGCCGTCAGTCTGTTGCGCCTGGCGGGTGCCATTGCCCTCTGGTGGCTTCCCTTGGAAAAAACGGCGGCTCTGTGGTCTTTCTTTTACATGCTCAGCGGGCTCGGATCGGGTCTTTTCGGCGTCTTCTGGGTGCGCGCCCTGTGGGGTCGCGCTCACTGGTCCCTGAAGCCCCTTCGCGGCCAATGGCGCGAAGGTTTCTATTTCGCCATCAGTCTTTCGGCCCAAGGCGCCTACAACGACATCGACAAAACGCTTTTGCTCCGCTTCGGGACGGGGGACACGGCCGGAGCTTACGCCGCCTGTTATCGTCTTGTGGACGCCGGCTTTACCCCCATCAAGGCCCTGCTCGCCTCCACATATCCCCGATTCTTCCAGGAAGGAGCCAAGGGACTGGGAGCGGCCCTGCAGTTTTCGAGAAAGCTTCTGCCGTGGTCCTGCGGCTATGGTATCGTGGCATGGGTGGGCATGGCGGTCTGCGCGCCGCTCTTTCCCTTCATCTTGGGACGAGACTACGCCATGACGCCGGCCATGATCCCCTGGCTGGCGCCGCTTTTACTCATCCGGACCGTCCATTTCCTCGCCGCAGACGCCTTGACGGGCTCCGGCTACCAGGGACACCGAAGCGCCGCCCAGGTGGGCGTGGCCGCCCTGAACCTGGCTCTGAACCTGTGGTGGATTCCGCGCTACGGGTGGCTCGGGGCCGCCTGGAGCAGTCTGGTGTCCGACGGCGCTTTGGCCGTCGGGTTGTGGGTTCTGGCCCGGTTTTTGAGAAAGCGCCATGGTGAAGCGCCTGTGTGAAGCCGTCGAAAAAATCCTGCACATGGCCGTGCTCCTGCTCCTGATGGACTTTTTCCTTCCGTTATGGAACGAAATGCACGGCGTGGAAGATGCCCCGGGCATGGAACCGGAGCAGGTCTTCATGGTGGGTTTTGCCCTGGTCTTCACGGCCTCCGTCGTCGTCACGGCCCCGGGAAAGGCCTGTCGCACGGCCCTGCGAACCCCTCTTCTGTGGGCGCTTCTCTTCTGGGCCGCCTTGTCGTTTCTGTGGTCCGAAGGGCCGGACATGACCCTTCGACGGACGGTCGGCGTCACTCTGACGGCCGTCTATGCCGTGGCGTTGCGCCTGCGCTTTGCCGATGAGGATTTCCTCAAGCTCTTGGGATGGACCGTTTTGGTCGCCCTGGCCGTGAGCTTTCTCCTTGTTGCGGCGGCGCCCCATTGGGCCGTGATGGAATTTCCTCACGAAGGCGCCTGGAACGGGGCGTTTCTCCACAAGAACGTGCTCGGCCGCATCGCGGCCCTGGGAATGCTCTTTTTCGCTTTTCTGCGCTGGATCGACGAGCGCCCCGCTTTGTGGAACGGGGCTTTGGCGCTGGCGGCCCTGTGCTTATGGCGTTCCCAATCCGCCTCGTCCTTGGTCCTTGTGTGCGCCCTGGCGGGAATGGGCATCGCCCTTCGGGAATTGTTGCAAAGAACCCGATGGAACGGATCCACGGTTCTCGTTGTCGCCTTGGGACTGGCCACGGCGGGGTATTACGCCGTCTTGAATGTCGATCTCCTTCTCCACATCCTTCGCCGGGACGTCACCTTGACGGGACGCACGCCCTTGTGGTCGGTGCTCCTGCCCATGCTTCAAGAGCGGTTCTGGACGGGCTACGGGTTTCGCGCCTTCTGGTTGGGCTGGGACGGGCCGTCCGCCGAAGTCTACAAAGTCATGACCTGGTTTCCGGAACATGCCCACAACGGCTTCTTGGACTTGTGGCTTGAATTAGGGTTCGTGGGAGTGATCCTGGGCCTGGGTCTGCTGCTCAGTCCCCTCGTCTTCCACGGGCGGGCCGCGGCGCAAGGCAGGCCGTTGGCGATCTTTTGGGTGTTTCTCGGCTTGTTCGTTTTGCTCTATAACATCCCGGAATCGTATTTCATGAGACCGAACAGCATCCTCTGGCTTTTGGCCGTCGCGGCGGCCACGGCGCCCGAGGCGCAGGAGAAGGACCCGTGATGGCGCGCCCGCGCGTTTTGGTCTACAGGGACCATCTGCTTCCGTTGAGTGAGACCTTTGTGGTGAACCAAACCCTGGGGCTGGAAAGTTTCGAGGCCTTCCTGGTCGGCTCCAAGCCCGGTCCGCCTCCACGCATCGCTCTGCCGAAAGACCGGCTGCGTCTGATCAACCCGGGAGGCCGACGCGGCCTGCTGCGCGAAGTTCTTTTCAAGTTCTTCGGCGTGATTCCTAAGGACATTTGGGAATGGTGCCGATCCCTAAAGCCCGTTCTCGTCCATGCCCATTTCGGCCACGATGGAACGCTCGCCATGCCCTTGGCCCAACGGCTCGGCGTGCCGCTCATTGTGAGTTACCACGGAAGCGACGCCACGGTGAAAGACGAGTACTCCTGGGGCTCTTATGTGGGCCACCGGCTCTACCGGCTTCGCCGCAAGAAACTGGGACGCGCGGCCCGGGCCTTTGTGGCGCCGAGCCGCTTCGTCAAGGACATGGCCGTGGCGCGCCAAGGGATTCCCGAACACAAAATCGTCGTCATCCCTCACGGCATCGATGTGGAACACTTTCGACCGGGTCCGGATCCCGAATACGGCCGGATCCTCTTCGTCGGGCGCCTTGTGGAACTCAAAGGGCTGCACCATCTCATCGAAGCCGTCTCTCGAATCCGGCCTTCTTTTCCTGAAGCCCGCCTGGTGGTGGTCGGGGACGGCCCCGACAGAGCCTTTTACCAAAGCCTGGCCCAACGAAAACTCGGCCGGTCCTGCACCTTTCTCGGCGCCCAACCGCACGCCGTGGTTCGAGAAGAGATGCAGAAGGCGTATGTGTTTGCCATGCCGAGCATCAGCATGCCCAACGGCGAAGCGGAAAGTTTCGGCATGGTTTTCCTGGAAGCCCAGGCCTGCGGGGTGCCTGTGACGGCCTATGCCGTGGGGGGGATTCCGGAAGTGGTGGCCCACGGGCAAACGGGATTTCTTGCCGACGAAGGGAACGTGGCGGCCCTTTCCCGATATCTCAAGACTTTTCTTGAAAATCCCGATATCAGGAATGCCATGGGCCGAGCGGGACGGGCGTGGGTGGAAACCCGATTCGACCGCAGACGGCAAAATCACGCGTTGGAAAATCTCTACCGAAAGATCTGCGGGAAAGGTGGATCGGCATGAAACCGGGAACACTGGGCTATCTTTCAGGGGCACCACGCGTTTCCACTCGGCCTGATGCCGAAGCGAGCGGCCCCAAGTCACATATCCTCGGCTTTATCGGCGCCTTTCGCAAACTCGGTTGGCAGGTGCGTCCGTTCATCGTCGGCGACCGCATGCCCGCCCAATGGGTCGGTTCGGGATCGGAACGGAAACTGCGCCGCGGCGTTTTCCATCGAGTCGCCGCCGATATGGTGCGCCTGGCTCTGGCATGGCGGAACCGACAGGCAGCCTGGAAAGAAATCGGCCCTGTGGATTGGGTTTACGAGCGCTTCGGGGTGTTTCAGTCCCTGGGGCGCGCCTTTCAGCGAAGAGGGATTCCGTGGGTTCTGGAAACCAACGGCCCGTTTTTCTATGAGGCCAAAACGGAACGGCGCAGCATTGCCCTGAGCGCCGTGGCACGCCGCCTGGAAATCCAGGCCTATCGCGACTGTGATGTGCTCGTGTGCATCACGAGCCCTCTGCGGGACATCATCGTGCGGGAAGCCGGTGTGCCGGAAGATAAGATCGTTCTCGTCCCCAACGGCGTGGACACCCAACGGTTTGATCCGGCCAAGGCTGACGGGTCCCGCTATTTTTCCATGCCGACCCTGGGCTTTGTGGGAAGTCTCATCGCCTGGCAGGGACTGGATCGATTGACGACGGCGCTGGCCGAACTCAGGGCGCAAGGCGCGGACTGGGCCCTTGTGGTCGCCGGGGACGGTCCCGAGCGCGCCGCCTGGGAAAAGCTTGCTCGGGACCGGGGATTGGACGACCGGGTTCTCTTCCTGGGAAGCGTCCCGTGGGAGCAGGTGCCCGCGGTGCTGGGGCGGATCGATGTGGGCTATTCCGGGCAAGTGCCGCTCAAGATCGGCGCCATGTATCATTCCCCGCTGAAGCTCTACGAATACCTGGCCATGGGTAAGCCCGTCATCGCCGCGGCGTACGAAGACGCCTTGCGTGTCGTCGAACCGGGCCACACAGGTTATCTTTTCGCGCCGGACTCCATGGACGAACTCAAGGCGGTCTTAAAGGAAGCCCTTCGGAACCGGGATCGCTGGGAAGCCATGGGCGCCGCGGCCCGCCGGCTCGTGGTGAGCCGGCACAGTTGGGAAGCGCGAATCACCCATCTCGTCAAAGAGGTGGAGCGCATCGTGGGTCGAAGGGGAGCGTGATGGAATCGGTTCGTTTCCTGGGCGTGACGGTGCATCGGCTGACCACCGACCAACTCACCCAGTGCGTCGTGCGGGCGGTGGAAGACGGGCGAAAGATCGTGGTCGGAAACCACAACCTCCACAGCGTCTACCTCTACCACCACAACCCGCGCTTTCGCGCCTTTTGCGATGCGGCTGACATCATTCACGTGGACGGCATGTCCTTGGTCATGCTGGCCAAGATTCTGGGCGTCCCCCTGAGCGGCGCCCACCGCACCACCTACGTGGATTGGGTCTTCCCGCTCATGGGCGAAGCCGCCCGCAGGCACTATCGGGTCTTTCATGTGGGCGGCCGCCCGGGTGTGGGAGAAAAAGCGGCGGCGGTGCTGCGCGAGGCGGCTCCGGGATTGGACATCCACACCCACCACGGCTATTTCGACGTCACCGGGCCGGACAATGACGCCGTGCTTGACGCCATCGCCCGCTATCGCCCGCACATCCTCATGGTCGGTATGGGCATGCCCCGGCAGGAATCCTGGATTATGGACAATTTCCACGCTCTGGACACCCACGTGATTCTCAATTCGGGGGCGTGTTTCGATTTTGTGGCCGGCGTGGTTCCCATGCCGCCCAGATGGCTCGGCCGCGTGGGCTTGGAATGGCTTTACCGGCTCATGAGCGAGCCGAAGCGCTTGTGGAAAAGGTATCTCGTGGAACCTTTCTACCTAACCGGGCTTGTGGCGGCGGAATTCGCGACCCGTCGGATTCTGCGCCGGCCCCGTCATCGAGGATGACCCCTATGAGTGAGGGACGCCTTCGCTCTTACGAACCACTGCTCATCTCTACCCATCGAGTCGTGGACCCGCTGGTTGCCGCGCTCGTGTTTCTGGCCCTGAGCGTCTATTACCGCACGTACCATGAACCGCTGTACCCGGCGGCCGCCAGTGTCATCTTTCTTCAAGGCTTCGGAATCTTTCATCTGGCCGGCATTTACCGGTCCTGGCGGGGCACTCCCCTGCGCCATGAGCTGTACCGCGTGCTCCTGGGCTGCCTGATCCTTTTCAGTAGCTCGCTCATCCTGGCCTACGCCCTCAAATTGAGCGCCATTTACGAACGGGAAGTCGTCCTGTCCTGGATGATCGTCTTGCCGATCCTCCTGTGTTCCGAAAGAATCGTGTTGCGCACCATGATGCGCCGGCTGCGCGCCAAGGGGTGGAACTTGCGCAGCGCCGTCGTGGCGGGGCGGGGTCATCTGGCCGAACATCTCATCGCCTGGTTTCGGGAAAACCCCTGGATCGGCGCCCAGATCGTCGGTTTTTTCGACGATAAGAGCGACGTTCCCTTGGACAGTGTTCCCTATCTGGGGCCGCTCATGGATCTGCCCCAGTACGTCAAGGAAAAGAACGTGCATCAAGTGTATCTCGCGCTGCCCACCAAGGCTTATGAAAAGACGGAGTGGCTCGTGCGGGAACTGGCCGACACGACGGCTTCGGTCTTTGTGGTGCCCGACGTCTTTCTTTTGGATGTTTTCCTCGGCGGTCACATCATCCGCCTGGACAACATGGCCTTCGTCGGTCTGTGGGATTCGCCGCACATCGGGGTCAACAACCTGCTCAAACGCACGGAGGACCTCATCCTGGGCAGCCTGGCGCTTCTCATGGCCGCCCCCGTCATGGCCGTGATCGCCGTCCTGGTCAAACTCACCTCCCCCGGCCCCATCCTTTTCAAGCAATGGCGGTACGGCTTGGACGGACAGCCCATCAAGGTGTACAAGTTCCGAACCATGACCGTGTGCGAAGACGGTTATGCCTTTAAACAAGCCACGAAGGGAGACCCGCGCGTCACCCCTCTGGGCCGGTTCCTGCGCAAAACCTCTTTGGACGAACTGCCGCAACTCATCAACGTCATCCAGGGCCGCTTGTCCCTCGTCGGCCCCAGGCCTCACCCCGTGGCCTTGAACGAAGAATTCCGCAAAAAAGTCTTCGGCTACATGCTTCGCCACAAGGTTCGACCCGGCATTACCGGGTTGGCTCAAATCAAGGGGTGGCGTGGAGAGACGGATACCCTGGAAAAGATGCAAAAGCGGGTGGAATTCGACCTGGAATATTTGCGCTCCTGGTCCTTGTGGCTCGACATCAAGATCCTCTTCCTGACCGTCTTTCAAGTCTGGAAGAGCGAAAACGCCTACTGAGCCTGTTAAAGGTCACGATCTGATCGTTTCTTCGGCCGACAGCGGGCCGCGACGGGGACGGTCGGCAACGAGTCCGGCTTCTCTTTTGATTCGAAGCAGGCCCGGGCTCTTGTGAAAGTACATGTGAGGCGAATCCACGCCGTGGGCGCGAAACAGCGCTTCCACGGTATCGAAGAGGACGGGCCGGTCGGGATACGTAAACGCCTTTTCCGCCTCCCGAAGGTGCCGCCATATCGAGGCGGCTTGCGGATCGGCGGCGAAGACCTGCTCCTTGACGGCGTCACAGTAAAAAAAGGCACAGGAAATGGGCGGCAGCACCCACACGCACCCCTTCGGGCCCAAGTACACGCAGCGGTCCGAACGGGAGGGGTGAAGAAGCGCCTGGAAAATCCGATCCCTTTCTTCGGGGCCGGATAAGAGATACGTGATGGCCTGGTCCGAAAAGAAGGTAAAGATGCTTTCGAAACCGCAGCAGGCGCTCTGCGCCGTTTCAAAACAGCGGGCCATACAGTGCGGCGCAAAGAACCTTTCGTGGAACGCGCGCAGTTCCCGGCGGAAAGCGATGTAGGGTTCCACGGCCGAACGCAAGGCGGCGATCTCACCGTCCTGCATCTTGTCCACGGCCGCCTTGACGGCGGCAAAACTCTGCCATTGCTCCCGGTTGTATTCACGCATGGGGTTCGCTATGGTGAGCGAAAATGTTCCGGATCTTTAGGGACCCTTGGCCGAAGGAGGTGCGATCATGGCATCCGATGTTTTGATCACTTTCATCACCGTGGGCAATCCAGATCAGGCGTACCGCATCGCCAAAGCGGTGGTTGAGGAAAACCTGGCCGCCTGCGTGAACATCATCCCCGCCGTCCGATCCCTCTACCGATGGAAGGGGGAAATCTGCGACGATTCGGAATGCCTCCTTTTGGTCAAAACCACGAGCCATGTCTTTCCGCTTCTGGAAGCCCGCGTCAAGGCGCTGCACAGCTACGAAGTCCCTGAAATCATCGCCGTACCGGTGGCATGCGGCTTCCGGCCGTACCTGGATTGGGTGGCGGAAAACACGCACACCCAGAAGCCCTGATCCCAAAGAGCCTGTCCGAGAATCTTTTTCATAGGTTCTCCGGGAAAAACGGTTTGAGGTCTGGCGTCGAGTCGCGGCTAAAGCCGCTCCGACACGTTTCATTCTCAGACACGCTCCAAAGGGAGCGTCTTGGCAGCCTCGGCCTTCACCGCGTGCCCAAAATCCCCTTCAGCGCCGCCGGAAGATCCGCGGGCAGGGCCACGATTTTCGTGTTTTCCGACAGAGCCAGACTCTTGACGGCGTCCACGTACCGTTCGCCCAGAATGAAAAGAAGGGGCAAGGGGTTGTCTTTGGCGGCTTCGATGACGAGCTGAATGGCCTTCTGGTTGGCCTGGGCCAGGACGATCTTGGCTTCCGCATCCCGTCGGGACGCCTCCAGGCGTCCTTCGGCTTGAAGAATCGCCGCCGTCTTTTCTCCTTCCGCGCGGGTTACCGTGGCACGCCGCTGCCTTTCCGCCGCCGCCTGTTCTTCCATGGCCTGCTGCATGGTCCCCGACGGCGCGATATCCTGAATTTCCACGGTCTTCACCATGATGCCCCAATCGGCGATGTCGTCGGAAATGGCGGTCTTCAGTTTGGTTTTGATGAGCTCTCTGGAGGAGAGGGCGTCATCCAAATCCATTTCGCCGATAATGGAACGCAAGGACGTTTGGACCAGATTTTGAATGGCGAGCCGGTAGTCTTCGACGCCATAGACGGCTTTTTCCGGCGAGATGATGTTGATGTAGGCCACGGCGTTGGCTTTGATGACCGCATTGTCCCTGGTGATGACTTCTTGGGTGGGGATATCCAACACCAGGTCTTTCGTGGGCACCTTGTAGGCCACGCTGTCCATGTAGGGGACGATCACGTTCAGGCCCGGCGAAAGGGTTCGGTGATATTTTCCCAGGCGTTGGACCACGTGCTTAAACCCCTGGGGCACGATGCGGATGCCCATGACGATGGTGACCAGAACCAGCACGAAAAAAACGACGACGAGAATCAATCCGGGACTCATAAGGGCCTCCCTCTTTCACGCTTTGCGTTGGACAATCACGGTGTTTCCCGCCAGTTCGATCACCACGGCGCGGTCTCCCACCGCAAGGGGTTCCTCTCCCTCGGCGATGCAGGACCATTCGTCCGAACCCAACACAGGCGCAGGAAAGCGAATTTTTCCGCGATGCGCTTCCCGCGGTGGGTCAATGACGGTGCCCACGGCACCCAGGATCGCTTCCCGGGCTTGCCCGGCCGTGGTCCGATCCGCCATGCGCGGCTTCACCCAGAGGAACCATACCGCGACCCAGAAGGCGGATCCCAGGGCCCAGAGCAACAACTGGGCCGTCAGAGACAAAGGGTGCAGGAGCATAACGAGGCCCACGACCACAGCCGAAAGCCCGAACCAAATAATGACAAAGTTGGGGACGAAAATTTCCAGAATGGCCAAGATCATGCCGAAGGCGATCCACATCCAGTATTTCACCGAAAACCTCCTCTCCCCAAATCCTTGACGCCGCCTCGGCCAGGGGCCCTCCGGCTAACCGCCGAAGGGCAAAGTGCGAAAGCCGTCCTTGGCAATAAGGGCGAAGTGATACGGCGGGCCCACTTCCTCTTTGTACCAGGTCAGAGACTCCATGGCGGAACGGACTTCCTTGAAAACCTCCTCCGCCGAGGCGCCTCTTTGCGCCATTTTGCTCAGCCGATATTCCAGAGCCATGCGTCGAGGCACCGTGAAAGCGTGAAGAATCTCCTCCCCGTCCAGTTGGGGTCGCTTTTTCTTGGTCCAGACGAGATAGAGCTTGTAGGGGTTCTCCAGGTCTTGCCCCGAAACCCCCGCCAGAATGAAATGGACATGGTGCAGGGGATCGAGGGGAACGTCCCGGCATATGGCCCGCATGAATTCGTTGTAGCGGGAGGAAAGAAAAGCCAACCCTGCCGAATAAATCTCGTCGATGCTTTCCAACTTTTCCTCGGCGATGAACCGGCTCAAGGCCCTGGCCATCTCCACGCCTTCCGGCGCCCCGCCGACCGCCACGGCCGCCCGCGGTCCCAGCGGAAACAGACGCTCCACGGTAAGGTGCACCTCACGGCCCTGCGCATCCAGGTCCACGGCCTTGCTATCCACCCCAAGGACAATCCCCTCCGTGCTTCGACAGGCAATGAGCTGCGACATAAGCGCCTCCATAAACGAATTTCTTTTTTCACCTGTTGCGACCAATACCCTTTTAGGCTACAAATCTAAGACTGTCGCAAACCCTCTTCCTTACATCCACTGGGAGCCACCACATGCGGGAAATACGCCGCGCCTGCATTGCCGTTTTCTGTTTCATTTTTACAATGCTTTCCGGAACCGCGGAAGGCCAAATCGTTCGGGTGTGCACGTATGATGGATTCCCTTTGACCTTTCGCGACGCTTCGGGCAAGCCCTCCGGTCTTTTCGTGGACATTGTGAATGAGATCGCGGGGAAAGAAAAGTGGTCGCTGGCCTACCGCCACGACACATGGGAAAATTGCCTGAACGCCGTCCGGGAAAACGATGTGGATCTTCTGGTGGCCATCGCGGAGACCGAGGATCGGAGACGATATGTTCGATTCAATCGAGAGACTGTCCTGGTAAACTGGGGTGTTCTTTTCACCACGAAAAATTCTCCCATCGAAAGCATCGTCGAGTTGCAAGACAAAAAGATCGCCGTGCTTCGCGCAGATGTCTATGTTCGGCCTTTAAGTGATTTATTGAGCCGATTTGGCATTCAGGTGCAGTACGTGGATGTCGCTTCTTACGACGCCGTGATGTCCATGCTGGAAGAGCACCGCGTGGACCTCGGCCTGGTCAACAGAATCTACGGGGCTTTCGCCCAAAGCCGCTATCGGGTGCAAAGCACCCCCATCGTCGTGCATCCGGTGGAGGTGAAATTCGCGGTTTCCTTGGAGGCCCCTTCCATGCTCTGCGACGCCATCGACCGCCATCTAAAGGAGTGGAAACAACAAGAGAACTCCTTTTTGCAGGAAGCCTTGTCCCGTTGGCTTCAAATTCCTCTGGGGACTCCAAAGGAAGCCGCTTTTCGCCGATATTTCTATGCGGCCTTGGGGGGAGTCCTCGTTCTTGCCCTGCTTGCCATTGTCCTGCGAAAACAGGTGGGCCAAAAGGCACGTCTGATTCAAGAAGTTCATGGGCAGCTCACGGATGCCGAAACGCGACGTCAGGCGGCTCAGGAAGCCCTGGCGGAAGTGGAGGACTGGTATCGGGCGGTATTTCAGAAAGCCGATGATGCTCTTTTCATCCTGGATGAAGCTGGGAGAATTTTGGAGTGCAATCCTGCGGCAACGCGGATGTTTCAGATTCCATCCGAAGACTTCCTTGGCCGCACCCCCATGGATTTTTCCCCGACAGTGCATCCCGACGGTTCTCTTTCCCAAGATCGAGGACGCGCCTTTCTTGAGGCTACCTTGGCCGGCTGTCCTCAGCGCTTCAACTGGCAGCATAAAAAGGCCAATGGAGAAATTTTTGATGCCGAAGTGCAACTCAGCCTTTTGTTTCAAAAGGGAGAGGCCCGCGTGCTTGCCTCCGTGAGGGATGTCTCCCACCAAAAAGCTTTGGAAACGGAGCGCGAGAAACATCGAATATACCTGGAAACCGTTCTCGACGGCATCCCTGTGGCCTTGTTTGTCATCGACCTCAAGGGCCACGTGGTTTTCTGGAACCGGATGTGTGAGACCATCACGGGCATGTCCAAATCCGTGGTGCTCGGTCGTCCCCTGGACCTTCGGCCCATTTTGGAAGGCAAGGATCTTCCTATCCCGGCTATGCTCCTTCTGCAAATGACTCCGGAAGAATTTCTCCAAAGCCATCCCGAGTGGAACGCACAGCCTCTGCCCTTCCATTCCGAAGGCATCCAGCTTACCGGCAAAATCCGCGTCAATGGTGATAAGCGGTATGTGAGTGTCGTGGCGGCGCGTTTGCGGGACATGAACGGGCAACTGTTGGGCGTCGTCCAGTGTGCCCGGGACATCACGCATGAAGTCCAGATGCAAAAACAGCTTTTGCATTCGCAAAAAATGGAGGCCATCGGCAAACTGTCCGGAGGGATCGCCCACGACTTTAACAACATTTTGACCATCATCTTGGGTTACTGCGACCTGATTCGAAAAACCACCGATCTGGATCCAACGATCGCGAAGCGCGTTCATGAAATAGAGAAAACGGTCGAAAGGGCATCGAACCTCACGCGGCAGCTTTTGGCCTTCAGCCGCAAGCAGATCATGCAGCCTGTGGCTTTGGATATGAATCGGCTCATTGAAAGCCTTGCGAAAATGCTTGACCGTCTCGTCGGAGAAGATATCCATATCGACCGACAGCTGGACGAGAACTTATGGTCAGTCTGGGCGGACCCCGTTTTTCTCGAACAGATCCTCCTCAACCTGGTCATCAACGCCCGTGATGCCATGCCCTCCGGCGGGAAGCTTACCATTCAGACAAGTAATCTTAGCCTTACAAAAAGTCGGGATGCGGGACTTTTCACCATCTTGCCGGGAGAATATGTGTCTTTACGTGTGGGCGATACGGGCCATGGGATCCCTCCCGAGGTGCAACCTCGGATTTTTGAACCGTTTTTTACCACCAAACCCGAGGGGCGCGGGACGGGTCTGGGCCTTGCGACGGTCTATGGGATCGTGAAACAACTGGGCGGCTATATTCTCTTGGAAAGCGCGGTGGGAAAAGGCACTATCTTCGATATCCTTCTTCCTCGAACCCTCAAGAAACCCGAAGAAAACTATCAAAAACCCACTTTGGGCGCCCCCATGGATGCAGGAGGAAAGGAAACGATCCTCGTCGTCGAAGACGAAGAGGCGTTGCGGAACATGATCGAGGAGGTTTTGCGCGGCAGCGGGTACGGGGTTTTCACCGCCTCTTCCGGCGCGGAAGCCCTAAAGATACTGCACCGCGTCTCGGACATTGACTTGGTGATTACGGATGTGGTCATGCCGGAAATGAACGGTGTCACACTGAGCCGTAAAATCACGCGTTACGCACCGCAAATGCCCGTCCTTTTCATATCCGGCTACGCCGATGAACAATTGGCCCATCGAGGGATTCTGGTGCCAGATGTGCGTTTTCTTGCCAAACCCTTCACGGCGAAACAGCTGCTTCGGGTCGTCCGTGAGGTGCTTCAGCGCAGCGGGCGGCAAGAATCCCACCACGCATAAAAAAAGCCGAAGGCTGAGCCTTCGGCTTTTTTCCCACGGAATGGTCGGGACGACTGGATTTGAACCAGCGACCTCTGCGTCCCGAACGCAGCGCTCTCCCAAACTGAGCCACGTCCCGGCCGACGGTCCTTTTAACAAAACCCGGCCCGGCTGTCTAGCTTTTTCCTGACTCTGGTTCCGCCCGGAGCGCGGTGTTATAAGAAAGGCTCCGAGGCAGTTCGAGGCACGGCAAAAGGTGCGAGGAAACCCCTGTGGATGAGACGACACGCAACGATGCGGATTCCCAGCCCATTTCGGCAGCTCATCCGCACGACGGCGAAAGCGGGTGCCAAAAAGTTGACGCCGGCCCACCTAGCGCTGCCGAAACGGCGGATCCGGCCGGAACGGAAACCCCGACCGTCCGCGTGGATCTTCGAAGCCTGCCCCATGAGCCGGGCGTGTATCTTTTCAAAGACACGAACGGACACGTCCTCTACGTGGGCAAGGCCCGCGATATTCAAAAGCGCGTCGCCAGCTATTTTCGCCACGACGACGCCTTGCCCTTAAAGACACGCGCGCTCCTCAAAAACGCCTCCCACCTGGAATTCGTCGTCACCACCAACGAAAAGGAAGCGCTCCTTCTGGAATCCAGCCTCATCAAACGGCATCGGCCTCGATATAACGTCGTGCTGCGCGATGATAAGAACTATCCCGCCTTGCGGCTGGACCCCCGCGAACCCTACCCGCGCCTTGCCGTCGTCCGCCGTTTTGAAAACGACGGCGCCCTTTATTTCGGCCCCTATCATGCCGCCCATGCGCTTCGGGAAACCTTGAAAATCCTTCACCGGGTCTTTCCCCTGCGCCTGTGTCGTTCGGCCCGGCTTGTGCCGCGCGAAAGACCCTGCCTGAATTATTCCCTGGGCCGGTGCCTCGGAGCCTGTGCGGGCAAAGTGACCCAGGAGGAATACCGCCGCGTGGTGGACGAGGTCATCTTGTTTCTTCAGGGGAAGACCCAAAAACTCCAGGCCCTTCTGAAACAAAGGATGCAGGAGGCGGCCCAGGCCCTGGAATTTGAAAAGGCGGCCTTTTATCGCGATCGGCTGCAGTATATCGACGAAATCCAAGAATCCCAGAATATCGTGTCCAGCCGATTCCAAGACCAAGACGTGGTGGGCTTCGTCCAAACGGACGACCTCTGGACCGTGGTGATGCTCTTTGTGCGCCGCGGTGCCGTCGTCGGTCAAAGAACCTATCATCTTCAGGATGTTTCAGGCCAGCCTGCGGATGTTCTTGCCTCGTTCCTCAGCCAGTTTTACGCCCATGGACGGATGATTCCAGACGAAGTCCTTCTTCCCGTGGCCGTGGAAGGCCAGGAAGCCGTGGAAGAGTGGCTTTCCGAATCCCGGGGAAAACGCATGAGGCTCTGGACGGCCCAACGAGGCAGCCGCCGGGCCCTGCTCGACCTGGCAGCGAAGAATGCGCTGGAACAGCATCGGAGCTTCACGCAGCGAAACGAGACGCCTCTGAAGGTGCTGGAGGACATCCGAGACATGTTCCAGCTGCCCCGGGTGCCGAGGCACATCGTGTGCGTGGATATCTCCAACGTTCATGGCCGTCACGCCGTAGGATCGGCGGTGACCTTCGTGGACGGACGCCCTCGACCGTCTCTTTACCGGCGCTTTGTCATTCGAACGGTTTCCGAACCGGACGATCCCGCCATGATGGCCGAAACCGTGGAGCGCCTTCTGGACGGACGGCGTCGGCTGGCCGAAACGGCCGATTTGCTCATCCTGGACGGTGGCAAGAGCCAGCTCAATCGCATTCGGCTTCTCCTGGAAGCGAGAGGCCTTCGAGAACGTCTACCCGTTCTCGCGCTGGCCAAGGAAAAGGAGAAGGACGTGGGGCCGGAAGGGCGGGGTTTTTACGAAAAGGTCTACGTGCCCGGCCGAAAAAACCCCGTGTTTCTCGAGCGCCATCCGGAGGTGCTCCATTTCTTTCAGAGGGTGCGCGACGAGGCGCACCGATTCGCCATCAGCGGCTACAAGCACCGCCACAGAAAGGAACTGCTGGCTTCCGAACTGGACGCCGTGCCTGGACTCGGCCGCAAGCGCAAACAGGCCCTTCTTGCCCATTTCAAGGACCTGGAGAGCCTGCGTGCGGCGACCGTGGCGGATCTCACCAGAGTGCCCGGCATTCCCGAACGGCTCGCTCAGAACATCGTGCGCCATTTTCACCCCGAAAGTCCGTAAACCCCACAAGCGGAAGAATCGGTCGGGATGGCGATTGGGCCGGGTGGTCGGTGTCGGGGTAAGGGCAGCGAACCCCAACACCCAACGAACCCGTCCGGATTTTCCCCCCTGGACGAAAGGCATCCATTCTCTCGGGGGCCCCCTGGAAGCCGTGAACGGAACGCCGGCACCCCCGGCGGGACCAAACATGGGGCCATGCCTCGGGTGAGGATGTTACGTCCCTTCGGGGCTGGGGGGGCGGGGATGTCCCCCACCCCCAGGGCTTCGCCCTGGGCTGGAATCCCATGCCCCTTCGGGGCGACGGCAACGTCTCGGAAGGTGTCCGCAATGATCGGTAGGCCCGGGTCGGGATGGTACGCCCCTTCGGGGCTGGGGGGGCGGGGATGTCCCCCACCCCCAGGGCTTCGCCCTGGGCTGGAATCCCATGCCCCTTCGGGGCGCGATTTCCCCGCCTTCACTCTCCCCGGCGCTCATGACGCTTGGGGATCTTCCGGGACGAGGCGCAGGAGTTTTTCCCCTATCGCCCGCAGCTCCTTATCGGGGAGGGACGCGATGAGTTGTTTTTCGGCCTCGGTGAGCTTTCTCAATGGGGGGCGCCGCGCTTTTTTGCGGACCTTCTTGGGGGCAACCTTTTGGAGTTTTCGATAATTGGCGTCCAGATCCTCGGAGGCCTCGTCGATTTCTCCCACACGGATGCGGATTTCTTCGATCACTCGACGGCCCCACAGCGTGTTGATGCGCTGTATGAGGGCTTCCTTGTGCATCTCCAAATGGTGTTTCCAGACGCTGTCCCGAGCGACGATGACCAGACACCCGTTCTTGAGGGATCGAGGAAGGCAATGGCGCGCCACGGATTCCCCGACCAGCTCCTTCCAGTCCCCCAGGGGTCTGGATGCAAAGGACGGATGCTGGGCGAGCACGTCCTTGATGAACTGGCCGACGGCGACCGTCTGCCCTTTGGCGGCCCTGTCCCGTGAATCCTTTTGCATGCTTGAAAAGCTCCCGTGCCTATGCTATGGCTGAGCCGCTTTCATCAAGCCCCCGTAGCTCAGGAGGATAGAGCACAGGATTCCTAATCCTGGTGCCGCAGGTTCGAATCCTGCCGGGGGCACCCCCTCCTATCGGCCCGCCTCCTGCTCTTCCAGAGGAAGCCAGATGGTGAACTCCGTGCCCTTTCCCACCTGACTCTGGACACGAATGACGCCCCCGTGGCGGGCGACGATCCCATAAGCCACGGCCAGCCCCAGCCCCGTCCCTTTGCCCACTTCCTTGGTGGAAAAGAAAGGCTCGAAGATTTTTTCCAGGTTTTCCGGAGGAACCCCGCACCCGGTATCCTTCACGCTGAGTTCCACGCCGAGCCGCTTGACCCCTTCGCGGCTCATGGACAAGGCCACACGGCTCGAAACCGTGATGGACCCGCCCGCATCCGTGGCATCGAGCGCATTGATGAGAAGATTCAGCAAGACGCTTTTGACCTGCTGCACGTCCATGGACACCGGCGGGATTCCTTCCCCCGGTTCGAATCGCAGGGCGACTCCCTTGATGGCCGCCTGATTTTCCACCAGGGGCAGAGTGTCCAAGACCACCCGGTTGATGTCCGTCGGCTCCATGCTCAAGGATGTCTGCCGGGAAAAGTCCAGCAGGCTTTTTACGATGCGACGCACTCTTTCTGTCGCATCCACAATAACCTTGAGCATTTCCCGGGCTTCGTCATCCAGATCGTCCCGCTCTAAAAGGAGATGACCGCAGGTAAGCACGCCGGTCAGGGGATTGTTCACTTCGTGGGCCACCCCGGCCGCCAGCCGTCCGATGCTGCTCAATTTCTGAGCCATCACCAGCTTGCTTTCGGTTTCCCGCCTTTGCCGTGTCTCCCGATCTCGGATGGCCTCCAGCATGCTTGCGAACGCCTTTTGGACGACGCCGATTTCGCCCTTTTCCAGAGGTCCCAGATCCGGGTGCAGGTTTCCTTTGGACACTTCCGCCGCCGCATCGCTCAGGCGGCAAATGGGGGCGATGATCTTCCATTCCAGGAAATACCCCAACCCGATGGCCACGCTCATCCCCAGAACGCTCAACGCGGCAAAGAGCAGGATGGCTTTGTTGCGCACGCCCGCATAAGGTTTTTCGAGAACCCCGACGTAGAGCATCCCCACGGGGCGGCCGTCTAAATCCGTGATGGGCTCATAACAGGTAATGTACCAATCGTGCACCACAAAGGCGCGATCGTTCCACCGTTTCCCCTGTTCAAGAACCTGACGGGCCACGGCCGGGGAAACCTTGGTCCCCAGCGCCCTTTGGCCGTCTTCTTCCAAAACGTTGGTGGCGATGCGCACGTCCCCAAGAAAGATCGTCACCGTTCCCAGGTTCCAGCCGTCATGTTCCGTTCCGCGAAATAGGCTCTCTCGAATGCCGCCGACGAACGCCGACGCCCCGTTTAAGACCTTGATTCCGAAAAGAGCCGCCGGCGTGGCCGTCGTCCCGCCCAAGGGAACCGCCGCGGTCAGGGTCATCACCTCGTCCAGGGACCGGCGGGACAAGGCCTCGGCCGGGGCAGGTTTGAGGGGCAGCCGGGCCCTTTCAGAAAGAGCCGGATCCATGAGCGCGACATCGGACAGGGGAAGCACCATGGTTCCCCGGACGGGCCGATGAAACTTCAGGGCCTTTTCCACGGAAGGCAAGACCTTCTCGGCAGACCGAAGATTCTGTGCAAGCCCGGAGGAAAGGGCCCAGACCCGTCCGCCGGCGTCGGCCAAGCCCACCAGGTCGAACGGACCGCTTTCGGCGATGGACCGCAGGGCCCGGCCCAGGCCTTCCGTGCCCGAGTCCTGAAAAATCCCGTGAAAGTTGGTCCCTTCGGCGGCCACGCGGAGGGCCAGGGCCATCTTTTCGGCATGATCGTCGTACATTTGGCGGGCCGCGTTGAGATCCTGCGTGACGCGGATCTTGGCTTCCCGAAGGAAGGTGTTGTAGAGCACCCCGCCTCCCACCAAGAGCGGCACGCCGCCGGTCAGGAACGAAAAAAGGAGGAAGGTGGCGATCAGCTTGATACGCGTGGACCCTAGGGCGGGAAACCTTGTGGAAAAGAAAACCATGCAAACCCTCGCCACGGGAAGAAAGCATTGTCGAGCCCTGACGAAAGCGGCCTTTTGTTCTGAAGCGCGCTTGAACAATAACGCCGTTCTGCTATCATCCGCAATGAAAACTCGGCGTGAAGACGTGGATGTCTCGAAATAAGGAGCTTGCATGAATCCCGGCCCCGCGGCGCTCAAGGCCGTCATTTTCGATTTCGACGGCGTCATCGTGGATTCCGAACCCCTGCATTACCAGGCCTTTTGCGACGTCCTGAAACCCCTGGGCTTGGCCCATGCTTACGATGTCTATGTGGAACGCTACATCGGCTTCGACGACCGGGACGCCGTCCGCGCCATTTTCCGGGACGCCGGACGCCCTCTTGACGCCGACGTGTTCGAGCGGCTGCTTCGGGCCAAAGAAGAGGCCTTCCAAAAAATCGTGGCCCGGGGTGTGGTCCCCTTTGCCGGCGCGAAAGAACTTGTGGAGGAACTTCTTCGGGCGGGTCTTCCCCTGGCCATCGCCTCGGGAGCCAAGGGCGACGAAATCCGCCTGATCCTTCAAGGCCTCGGCATGCTCCACGCCTTTTCCGCCATTGTTTCGGCCGACGACGTGGCAGCAGGCAAACCCCACCCGGAAACATACCAACGCGCCCTTCAGGCGCTGTTTTCCCGGCACCCCGCCCTGCGCTCGAATCCCGCACCAGACGGATCCTCCCCCCAGGGCGTCGTCGTCATTGAAGACACCCCCACGGGAATCCAGGCCGCGCGCAGCGCAGGTCTTTTTGTGGTGGGCGTCGGGCACACGTATCCCGTGTCCGAGTTGCACCAGGCGCATTGGGCGGTCCCGCGGATCGCGGATCTCAGTGTGGAGCGGCTTCGCGACGCCCTGCTGCGCCACGAACCCTAGGAGCGGGCCCGAAAATGCTGCTGGGAGCGTGTCCGAAAACGGAAAGGGGTGTCCCTTGGGGGGGTGGCGGAAAGCTTCCCGAAGGGTGCTTCTTGTGCCGCGCCGGCCTCTCAACGGCGCGGCACAAAAAAGAAAGCTCTGCGCCCTCTGCGTCTCTGTGGTGCCTTTTCCTGAAAGGCCGTGAAGTCACAAGGATACAAACGGCCTTCTCAGACGGGCTCCTAGGAGCCCTTCCGGAAGTTAAGGCGGGCTGCCAGGTCGCGGCTGAAGCCGCTCCTACAGGTTTCATCGTCGGAGAGCCTTCCTAGGCATGTTTTCTCGTTCGCTGCAACCCGAAAGATAGGTGCACGCCATGCTGCTCGTCCCCCCTTCGGAAATCGCGCACCGCATCGTGGCCTTCCAGAGCCTTCTTCAGGCCCACCAGGTGGATGCAGCCCTGATCCGCCAAAACACGGACCTCTACTATTTTTCCGGAACCGTGCAAGACGGCTGGCTCCTCATCCCGGCTTCCGGCCCTCCCGTTTTTGCCGTGCGCCGTGATGTGCCTCGCGCCGAACAGCAGTCTCCTTTGAGGCCCGTCCTTCCCCTGGAGAGCCTCAAGCAGTTGCCCGCCCTGCTCGACGAGGCCACGGGGCGGGCATCACCCCGCACCCTGGGCATGGAACTGGACGTGCTGCCCACGAACACGTTTTTTTTCTTTGACGAAAAGCTGTTCCCCAAGGACCGCATTGTGGACGTGAGCGGCCTCATCCGTCAGGTGCGCATGGTCAAGTCTTCGTGGGAACTGGAGATGATGCGCGGTGCCGCCGCCATTTCCCATGCCGTCGCCCAAGCGGTTCCCCACATTCTCCGGGAAGGTCTTCGGGAATGGGACCTTTTGGCGGAACTGGAAAAAACGGCCCGACAGGCGGGCCACCTGGGGTTCGCCCGAGTGCGCGGCTTCAACCTGGAAATCTATTTCGGGCATGTGCTTTCGGGGCCGGAAGCGGCCGAAGCCTCCTATGCCGACCAGCCCACGGGGGGCCCTGGTATCAGCCCGGCCTTCAGTCAAGGATCGGGGTTTCGAACCATTCGACGAGGCGATCTGGTCAGTGTGGACACCATGATGAACCACAACGGCTATCTGAACGATCAGACCCGCAACTTCAGCCTGGGACCGCCCGCCGACGAACTTCAGGACCGCTACGCCCTATGCCGGGAAATCCACCAATGCCTTCGGGAATCCGCCGTTCCCGGCGCGGTGACGGGGGAGCTCTACGAGCTGCTGGTGGACCGGGTCCGAAAGGCCGGCCGCCTGGAACATTTTATGGGGCCGAACGCCAGCGGGGTCTCCTTTCTCGGGCACGGCTTAGGGCTGGAAGTGGATGAATTTCCCTTCATCGCCAAAGGCCAGAAGCTGGGGCTTCGGGAAGGGATGACGTTCGCCTTTGAGCCCAAATGGGTCATTCCGGGAAAGGGCGTGGCCGGTTTTGAAAACACTTATGTGGTGACCGCCGGCGGCGCCGAACCGCTGAATCTGACCCCCGAAGACCTCGTCATCCTGAATTAAGTTCCCCACCTCATCCACGCAAGCCACAGTAAACCGTTGGTTGGGGTGAGCGCAGCGCACCCCAACACAAAACGCCCTCCCCGACCCATACGCCAAGGCCAATGGGGCGCGAAGAAGCCGTGGCGACAGCCGCCGAAAGGATTCGGGGTTCGAGCTTACTGCAAGGCCAAATGGGGGGCGCGAAGAAGCCGGCTGATCCGACGGCTGTAGTACTGAACCTGCTGCCGATCGGCGCAGTATTCCAGCTTCTCCACGGCCTTGTCCGCCCCCTTGGAATCGTCCAGCCGACGCTCCAGCAGGCCCTTTTCCACAAAATACGCCAGGGCATTGCCGCACACGATCTTGGATATGGATTCGGGTCTTTCGATGAGGGCCATCTTGAAATGCTTTTCCCCCGTGGAAAGGACCTTTTTGATCAGGTCTTTTTCTGCGTACGGCTTTTTTTGCACATACCGCAAAGACCGCAGCACAAGCCAGTAGGTTTCGAAGAAGTTTCGAATGAGACCGTGAAAAGCCTGAGCCGCCATGAGGCCCCGGTGGGTGAGCATGTACGGCTGGTTGTCCGCCGGTTCCAGGCTTCGCAGCCAGCCGAGCCGTTCGAAAACATCCAGCACGTGCTTGGCCAGCTGGTGGTCCCGGGTGTCCATATCGTAGACGAACTCGTATTTGAAAAAATCCTTCATAAAGGCGAGATCGTCCAGAACATCCCCGAGGCTGAATCGGAAGGTTTCCTGCCTGAGAATGGATGTGGACACGAAAGCCGCCGGCAAAAGAAAGTGAAGAATGTTGTTTTTGTAATACTCCAGCGTGAGCCGCTTTTCGTCGTCCAGGATGAACACTTCCTCTTCCAGCTCGTCGTCTTCGTCCTTGAGGCGCTCCAGAAGCTTACTCTTGACCAGGTCTTTGATGGTGTCTTCAATGACCACGTCGTAGTTCTGAAAGCTTCGGGAAAAACGTACGCCGTTTTGTTCCAGGTATTCCAGGAAGATCTGGATGGTTTGCAGGAGCTGGCCCTTGGCCGTTCCTTTGCGCGATCCGGAAAGAAGCGCCGCGGAGACCAGGGCGTGGGACGTCACCAGAGACGCCTGGTTGATGCTGGAAATGATGCGGAAAGCGAAATCCCGGTACATGGCGTGCCGCACCTTGGACGGCAAGGCTTTCAGGTCGTAGCGGTTCCGCTCCAGGTACCGCTGCAACGACATGGGTTCGGCGAATCGGACATAGACCCGCCCGTAGCGTTTCTTGAGAAACCGTCTGGCCCGAACCAGTTGGCCCAAGCTTTCTTGTTTCTTGACGCCCCCAGTGATTTCGCTCACGTAGACTTCCTCTTCGGGAATCCTGTCGTAGCAGATGGAGGTGGGCACAAAAACCAAATCGTCGCAGAATCCTTCCTCCACCGCCTGGATCAGGATGGCCAGAAGCCCCAACTTGGGGAGAACCATCTTCCCCGTGCGGCTTCGCCCTCCTTCGATGAAAAACTCGATATTGTGGCCGAACCGCACCATGGTCTTGACGTAAAGGGAAAAGACCTCGGAATAGAAACGGGCGCCTTTGAACGTGCGCCGAATAAAGAAGGCGCCGCCACGGCGGAAAATGGGCCCCAGAGGCCAAAAGGACAGGTTCTTGCCCGCGGCGATAAACGGCGAGTAGAGGTTGTTTCGGAAAAGGACGTAGGACAAAATGAGGTAGTCGATGTGGCTCTTGTGGCACGGCACGTACACGAGGGTGTTATGGCGGGCGGCTTTGCGCACGCGGTGGAGGCTTTCCATATCCACCTCGATGCCGTCGAAAAGGTTGTTCCACATCCAGGTCAGCACCTTCTCGCCGAGCTGAATGAGCGTGTAACTGTAATCGGCGGCGATTTCCTCCAGGTACTCGTCGGCCTCTTTGCGGATCTTCCACACGGGTTCCCCTGAAGCCTTAGCCCGCCGCTTCATGAAGGCTTCCAGCTTGGGGTGATGCAGAATGATTTCCTTGAGCTCCAGTTTGCTCTTGATCTGAGGGCCTACGACGGCGCGCCGGATTTCGTTCCCCGACTCGATGAGACTTCGGCGCAGTTCAAAGACCTGTTTGCGGCGTTCCCAACGGTCTTCGGACAGCTCCGACTGCACTTGGGACAGATCCAGAGGCTCCCCCACTTCGATGGCCGCGAAGGAGTAGTTGCGGATAAAGGACACGAGCTTTCGCACCAGGCCGGGATTTTCGGGATTGCCGAAGACGATTTCCCAAAAGCCTCGGCGCTCTCTTCGAGGGGCCCGGCTGTAGAGCAGCACCAGCGGCACGACGTAAATGGGCCGCGGCGTCTCTTTCTGGAGATCGAGAAGGTGCTCCAAAGGGTCGTGCCGGACCATGACGGCGCGTTGGTAGTAGCCCTGTTCCCCGAGGAGAAACAGGAGCCCCGATCGGCCTTCGGTCACCATGTTCCGGTAATAGCCGTTTTCGTAGGGGTCTGGGACGCCGTCCCGGGTGAGGTGCTTCAGCACGTTGCGAAGGATGATCTTGGCGGCATAGGTGCGCGACTGCCAAAAATACGGGCGAAGGTCGAAGAGATAGGTGGGCGTGGGAAGGCCCAACTGGTAGAGGCGCAGGCTGACGTAAACGAAATCGAGCTGGGAGCGGTGTCTCAGCGCGTAGACGATGACGCCTTTCTGGGCCAGGCTCTCCAAAAGCTTTTGCTGGTCGTCCGGAATGGAGGTCTTGGCGATGAGCCGCTCAATGATGGGGCTCAGGAGGAACCGTGGTTTGGACGGTATGGAAAACCCGAAAGGGTCGTCCTGGACCCGCTGTTTCTCCGTGCCGCGTTGTCCGAACAAAGCGTCCTTGACGGACTGGAACCAGGTGCTCATCATGCAATCCTTCCCCAAGGAATAGATGTGGCGGCCTCGGCCTGCAAAACGGAGTAACTTACCAAAAGCCGACCCGTTTAGGAAAAGATTTTTCCGGGCGATGAAAGGGGAGTTTTTCCGTGCTCAGCGAACTCGTGGTGCACAATTTCGCCATCATTTCCCGCCTTCACGTGGCCTTTGATTCCGGCTTCACCGTGATCACCGGAGAAACCGGAGCCGGCAAGTCCATCCTGGTGGGCGCCGTCAACCTGCTCCTTGGGGGGCGGGCATCCCAGGAAATGATTCGAACCGGGGCCGACGAAGCCACCGTGGAGGCCCTCTTCACGTTCGACAAGCCGGACATCCTGGCCGGACGGCTTCAGGGCCTGGATGTGGACCCGTCCACCGAACTGGTCATCAAGCGCACGGTCAGCCGCTCCGGTCGTCATCGCGTTTTCATCAACGGACGACTCGCCACCTTGTCCCAACTGCAAAGCCTGGCCACGGGGCTCATTTCCATCTCCGGCCAGCACGAGCATCAGGTCCTTTTGGACCCGGACATCCATCTCGACCTTCTGGACCAATACGGCGGTTTGGAGGCCGATGCGGCCCGAGTGGCCGAAGCCTACGCGCAATGGACGCACAAGGTGGACGCCGTCAAACGCCTCCAGCGGATGAAAGAGCAGCGTCGGGAACAACGGGATTTCATGCGGTTTCAACTCCACGAACTGGAATCCGCCCGGCTGGTTCCCAACGAAGACGAGGAACTTCAAAACGAACGGCGAATCCTTCAGCACGCGGCGACGCTCCATGAGGCCGCCGAAAACGCCCATCGGCTGATCTACCGGGAACACGGCTCCGTTCTTGAAAAACTCGATGAAGCCTTCCGGCACCTGGAAACCATCGCCGGGATCGACCCCAGCCAAAAAACCGCCTTGGACCATGGGGAACAGGCCCGAATCCACGTTCAGGAACTCAGCTATATGCTCCAGCAGTACCTGAGCGGCATTCGTTTCGACCCGGCACGGCTGGCGGAAGTGGACGATCGACTGGCGCAGCTCGCCCGTCTGGCCAAAAAGTACGGCCCCACCGTGGCGGATATGATCCGTAGGCGGGACGAGCTTCGCACGGCTTTGAGCGGGGATGCGGACGTGGACTGGGAAGAATCGGTCCTTCAAAAGGAAGCGGCCCGGGCCGAAGAACACCTGAAGGTCGTGGCCCAAGAACTTTCCCGGCGAAGGCGTTCCGCGGCGGCACGGCTTTGCCGGGATGTGGAACAGGTCCTGGCCCGACTGGACCTAGCCAAGGCCCGCTTCGATGTGCGGTTTTCAGGGGACGCGGAAGCGTCGGCGGAAGGTTTTGCCGCCCAGGTCACGGCCAAAGGGCTCGACCGTGTGGAATTCCTCCTTTCGGCCAACCCTGGGGAGGCGCTCAAACCTTTGGCCAGAGTGGCCTCCGGCGGAGAACTGTCGCGGATCCTTTTGGCCCTGAAAACGCTTCTCAGCGGCCAAGGGGAGGCGGAAACCCTCATTTTCGACGAAGTGGACGCGGGCATCGGCGGTCGCACGGCGGAACTGGTCGGCCGGCAGCTGCAGCAGCTGGCCCGGCGCTTTCAGGTGATCTGCATCACCCATCTGCCGCAAATCGCCTGCTTCGGCGCCCACCACTACCGTGTCGCCAAGGAAAGCGGTCCGGACACGACCCGAACCACCATCACCCGGCTCGACCCGCACGAACGCATCACGGAATTGGCCCGCATGCTGGGCGGGGTCACCATCACCGAAAAAACCATCGCCCACGCCCGCGAATGGCTGGAACGCGCCCAGCAGCCCTGACCATAAATCCTCCGACTAAATTCTAGGTTCCTTGAACCCCACAAACTTCAGGACCCCCGTAGGGTGGGGTGAGCGAAGCGAACCCCAACATTTCCATTCACATGCCAAGTGCTACCCAGATGTTATCTCCCCCATTCGCCCCCCATGCTCAAATCCCCGCTTTCGATGATCTCGAAAGGATGGGCACGGCGGACTCGCCGAACCAGGGTTCGAAGAAGTTCGATGTTTTTGGTGAGAAGATCGGACGTGCGGTCTTCAAGATTCACCGTAAAAAAATAGGCGCCTCCGGGAATAACGGCTCGACGCTACCGCATGATGGTCTTCCTCTTTGGAGGAAGGCAAGGGGCGGGAAGGAGGCTGTTGGGGTTCGCTTCGCTCGCCCCAACCTACATCACTGGCATAGGTGCCATTGGTTTGGCACCGCTTGAGCTTCGAGCCGTGTATTTAACCGGGACTGTCCTCGACGATGCGGGGGACGAGGTCGCCGGCTTTGCCGAGGAGGCTTACGTTGAAAGCGCGGCTGTACGGGGTGGGTTCCAGGTTGACTTCCACGACAAAGGCGCCGTGTTCCTGGGCGTAGAGGCCCATGGAGGCGGCGGGCTGCACAACGCCGGATGTGCCGATCACCACCATAACATCGCACTGCTCCAGCTTGGCGTAGGCCGTCTGGAGCACATGGGCGTCCAGGGATTCGCCGAACCACACCACATCGGGCCGCACCATGGCGCCGCAGGCGTCACAATGCGGCGGATAAGGAATGGGTACGCGCCGATCCTCGCTCCTTCGGCCGCATTGAGAGCATCGAACCCACCAGATGTTGCCGTGCAGTTCCACAACGGCCCGGGAGCCCGCAGCCTGGTGAAGCCCGTCGATGTTCTGGGTGAGCAGGACGAAATGGGGCGTTCGGTTTTCCAGGGTCACCAGAGCCTTATGGGCGACGTTGGGTTTTACCGAGGCCAAAACCTCGCGGCGATAATTGTAAAATTCCCAAACCAACCGGGGATTTCGAGCAAAGGCTTCCGGCGTGGCGAGATCCGTGGCTCGGTATTCCCGCCACAAGCCTCCCGCGCCGCGAAAGGTGGGCACGCCGGATTCCGCCGAAATGCCCGCACCCGTAAGCACCACAATGCGGCGAGCCTGCCGCAGCTTTTCTCGAACCAGCGCCATGTTTTCCGCCACCTGATCCGGTCGACTCACAGTCCCCCTCCTTCGTCCAGGGATCGGAAAATGTCATAAATGTCGAGTCCTCGGCGTCGAAACCCTTCCAGCCCGTAGACCATGTTGGCCTCCAGCACCCACCAGCGGCCCCGAGCGTGGCACAGATCCAAACCCACTTCGTCGAACCGGCACACCGTCGCCGTCCAACGCGCAAAGTCCAGGGCCTCGTCGGGGATAGCGTCGAAAGATATGGTCCCGCCCTTGGACACATTGTTCCGGAATTCTCCGGGCCGGGCGATGCGCCAATAGGCGTGGACCACGTGGCCGGCGATGAGCACCACGCGGAGATCCCGGTCAATGGGAAGGTATTCCTGGATGTAGGCCGGGTGGTGGTGGGCGAGGTAGCGGCGTAACTCCTCTTCCGAGCGCACCAGCCAGACCCCTTCCCCTTGAGACGACCCCACAGGGTTTTTGGCGATCATGGGAAAGGAAAAATCGTCCATGATCCGGGAAAGTTTCCGTGTGCCGTAATAGAGTCGCGTCCGGGGGTGGGGCACTTCCAGCAGCTGAAACAGGGCTGTCTGGCGGATTTTATGGCCCATGAACCGGTAATAGTTCCGGGGAAAAACGATCTTGCCCACGGAACGGAAAAGATCCTCGTAGAGGCGGCTGGGATAGTAAACGACGGGGCTTTGGACCAGCGCGTTTCGAATCTCTTCCGGGTAATCCGCCCAATTGGGCTCAACCCCGACGCACCGAAAGGAGGCGCACCGGCGCAGGCGCTTTCCCAAAGACAGGCGCTTTTTCGACATTCAAGGGTCCTCACTGTGCTCGAAAGAAGCCGTTTGGCCGCTGAGCCCGAAAGATCGTCCGCCCAGGGACGCTCAAGGGCGCGCCCTCAGCCCCGGCTCACCTCGCGGATTTTATGTGACACACGGGCCCTTGGCGTGTCAAAATTTTCCGAACAGATTCCCCAAACCACAGGAGAGCCGAGCTATGGTGCGAATCGTCGCCTTGTACGGAAGTCCAAGAAAATCCGGAAACACATCGACGCTGCTCACCCACGCCGTGGAGGGCGCCCGCGAAGCCGGTGCCGCCGTCCAGAGCTTCCACCTGCGGGATCTCAAAATTTCTCCCTGCTTGGAACTCTATGGCTGCAAGACATCGGGCCGATGCATCATCGAGGACGATTTTCAGAAGGTGGCCGAGGCCGTCACGGAGGCCCACGGCATCATGCTCGCCTCCCCCATCTTTTTCTACACCGTCTCGGCCCATACCAAGATCTTCATGGACCGATGCCAGTCCCTTTGGGTCAAACGCTATTGGCTCGACGGGGTTCCCTTCGGCTCCAAGGACTACCCTCGAAGGGGGTTTTTCATCGCCGCCGGAGCGACCCACGGGAAAAAGCTCTTCGACGGCGTGCTCCTGACGGTCCGGTATTTTTTCGACGCCGTCGGGGCCGACCTGTGGGACAGCCTTCTCGTGCGCGGGGTCGATGCGGAAGGCGACATTTTGAAACGCCCCGAGGACTTGATCGCTGCTCGGGAAAAGGGTAAAGAGTTCGCCCGAGTGCTCATGGCGTGATGGGGGGGCGGGGTGAGCAGGGGCATGGCGAGTGAAGGACGCATGATGGAAGAGAGAAGTCAAAAGGCTTTTGTCGTTCTCAACAGCATTTTCGTCGGCAGTTTGGTCATCGCTTCGGTTTTGGCGAGCAAGATCATCACCGTCTTCGGCATGGTGGTTCCTGCGGGAGTGCTGGCCTACTGCATCACTTTTGTGGTCACCGACGTGGTCAGCGAATTGTGGGGGCGGGCAAAAGCCAACACGGTGGTTTTGGGCGGCTTTGTCGCCCTCTTTGTTTCCTTGCTCTTGGTCCGCCTGGCGCTGCTGTGGCCGCCCGCCGTCTTTTGGCCGCACGATCCGGCCTTTCGAACCATTTTGGACAGCACCTCGCGGATCATTGTCGCCTCCTTCAGCGCCTACCTCCTCAGCCAATACCACGACGTGTGGGCCTTTCACCTGTTGCGCCGACTCACGGGCGGAAAGCATCTGTGGATCCGAAACAACCTTTCCACGGCCGTCTCGCAACTCATCGACACCGTGGTGTTCATCACCATCGCCTTCTACGGCGTCATGCCCGTCGTCCCTTTAATTCTGGGGCAGTGGGTCCTCAAACTCACCATCGCCCTTTTGGACACTCCCGTCGTCTATGCCGTCGTCTGGCTCCTCAAAACCCGCCGATGGGCCCCGCCCGAGCCGGCCCTTCAGCCTTCGGCGGTGCGGTAAAGATCCCATGAAGGACCGCGGGCCGAACCATCCCCAAGGATGGGATGGGAAGAACGCCTTGCGGCTCCTCAAACTCTCGGCGGGTCGCTACGCGTGGCGGCTGGCCGTAGGGTTTCTGTGCCTGGCCTTGGTGGACATCCTCCAACTGTGGATTCCCCGTGTGATGAAGCACGCGGTGGACGGGGTTTCGACCGGCGCGGATACAGCCCTCCTGGCCGCACGGTCCGCCCAGATTGTGGGCCTGGCCCTGCTCATCGCCGTCCTTCGGTATTTTTGGCGGTGGTTCCTTCTTGGCTTTTCCCGTCTTGTGGAAAGAGACATCCGCCAAGACATGGTAAACCATGTGCTGACCTTGGACCGCACGGCCCTTCACGGGCGCACCACCGGCGACATCCTCGCCCTTTCGGGCAATGATTTGGCTTCAGTGCAGCTCGCCGCCGGCATGGGCCTGGTGGCTTTCGTGGACGCGGTCTTCATGAGCGTCGCCGCGTTGGCGTTCATGGCGGCCCTTGACGGCGCACTGACCGCCATCGCCGTCGCCCCCCTTCCCTTCCTGGCCGTTTTGACCCGAACGCTTTCCGCGCGACTCCATCGCCGGTTCGTTCAGGTTCAGGAAAAGTTTTCCGAACTCACGGAATGCGCCCGAACCACGCTGGCCTCCATCCGGCTTTTCAAGGCGTATAACCAGGAAGAGGCCCAAACGGCCCGCTTCGACGCCCTGGGCCGGTCCTACGTCCATCACAACCTTCGGGCGGCCATGGTCCAGGGCACCCTGTTTCCGTTCGCCGGCCTGGTGGGAAACGCCAGCGTGGTCCTGGTGCTCTATTTCGGCGGCCGCCTCGTCATGGAAAAAACCATCAGCCCCGGCGATTTCGTAGCCTTCATCGCCTACCTGCATCTCCTCACATGGCCCATGATGGCCTTCGGCTGGGTCGCCAACCTGTTCCAGCGAGGTTTAACGAGCCTGAACCGCATCCACGACCTCCTTTCAGACCGCCCATCCCTTCAAGATCCCTCACGGCCGGCTCCTGTGCCTTCGCCTCCTCTGACGCTCCGCCTGCACGAGTGCACCTTCACCTATCCGGGCATGGAAAGACCCGTGCTGCGGCGCTGCTCCATCGCATTGGAACCCGGCATCACCGGCCTGGTCGGTCCCACAGGGTCGGGCAAATCCACCCTGTGCCAGCTCCTCACCCGGCTCTATCCCATCCCCGACGGGACGTACACCGTCAATGGAATGGACGTGAACCGACTGGGGGTTGCCGACCTTCGCTCCCTGATCGCCTATGTTCCTCAAGACGGCGTCCTTTTTTCCGATACCATCGCCGCCAACATCGCTTTTGGAAAACCCGACGCCGGCGAAGCGGAAATCGTCGCTGCGGCTCGGGCGACGGCCATCCATGAGGAAATCCTCGCCATGGAAAACGGCTATGAGACGCGCATCGGCGAAAAGGGGGTACGCCTCTCGGGCGGCCAGCGCCAGCGGATCGCTTTGGCGCGGGCCCTTCTTCTCGACCGGCCGATCCTCATTATCGACGACGGTCTCTCCGCCGTGGATACGGAAACCGAACAGATCATCCTGAGCCATCTGGCCGAGTACGGCCGCGGCAAAACCTGCCTCATCATTTCCCATCGGATCGCGCAACTTCTGGACGCCCACCGGCTCCTTGTCATGGAAGACGGCCGCATCGTCGACGCCGGCAGCCACCGCGAACTGCTGGAAAGAAACGCTTTTTACCGAACGATCCATGAGCATCAAACCCGCACCTTGTGCGCCCGATAAAACCTGATGCATTACGGTTACGGATATTTTGAAGAGGCCCACCTGGGACGCGTTCGAGACCTAAGGCTGTGGAAGCGCCTTCTGGGCATTCTTCGGCCGTATTGGAAGCCGATTCTCGGTGCTGTCCTTCTTTCGCTGCTCATTTCGGCCACCGGCCTGACCCTTCCCTACCTCGTGCGCCTAGGCGTGGACGGCTCCATCACCCAAGAGGCCCTCTCCTTCACGGAACGGCTGCGCGGCCTGCGCCATGTCGCGCTCCTCTTCACCGGGCTCATGGCCGTCGGGTTCGTGGCCAATTTCTTCCAAGTCGTCCTTCTGGAATGGGCCGGCCAGCGGGTCATGCATGCGCTTCGCCAGAGGCTTTTTCACCACGTGATCCATCTGGATGTGGCCTTCTTTAACAAGCATCCCGTGGGCAAACTGGTCACACGGCTCACCAACGACATTCAAAACATGCACGAAGCCATGACGTCCGTCGTGGTCACCGTCTTTAACGACCTCATCCAGCTCTTCGGCATCCTCGCCATCCTGTTTTGGATGGACTGGCGACTCACCGGCTTGCTGTGCACCGTCATCCCCATGGTCCTGGCGGCCACCTGGTGGTTCAGCCGATTGGCCCGAGAATCCTTTCGAGATCTTCGCACACGCCTGGCGCGCATCAACGCCTTCTTGCAGGAAGTCCTCGGGGGGTTGTTCGTCATCCAGATTTTTCAAAGGGAAAAGGATACCGCCGCGCGGTTTCGGGACCTTAACGAAGCCCACCTCGAAGCCGCCTTTCGCCAGATCCGCATCTTCGGTTTTTTCATGCCCTTTATCGAAGTCATGCATTCCTCGGCCGTGGCCCTCATGATCTGGTTCGGCGGACGGGAAATCGTTCAAGGGCACATGTCCCTGGGAACCCTCATCGCCTTTTTGTCTTACGTGCGGCTGTGTTTTCAGCCTCTTCGCGAACTGTCCCAAAAATACTCCATCGTCCAGTCCGCCCTGGCCTCCGCGGAACGGATCTTCGAACTGCTGGACACCCCACGGGCAGCGCCGGACGGCGCCGCCGTCGTCATGCCGTCCCAGGTGAGAGGTGCCCTCACGTTCGAGGGGGTCTCCTTTGCCTATGATTCCGGCCGTCCCGTGCTCCAGAACATCTCCTTTCACATCGAACCGGGAGAAACCGTGGCCGTGGTGGGAGCCACCGGAGCGGGCAAAACCACCTTGATCAATGTGCTGGAACGGTTCTACGACCCCTCCGAAGGGCGCATTCTGCTCGACGGGCTGGACATCCGGGACATGAATGTGCACGCATTGCGCCGCCAGATCGGCTTGGTCATGCAGGACGTGTTCCTGGTGCCCGGAACCCTTCGGGAAAACATCTGCCTGGATCAGTCCCTGGAAGCCTCCGTGCTGGAACGCATCGTCCACCACGCCCGGCTCGCCTCCTTCGTCGCCGGGCTGCCTCAGGGGCTCGACACGCACGTGGGCCCCGGCGGCATGGACCTCTCCGCGGGACAGAAGCAGCTTCTCGCCTTCGCCCGGGTGTTGGCACGAAACCCCAGGATCCTTATTCTTGACGAAGCGACTTCCAATGTGGATTCATCCACGGAACGGGAGGTGGAAAAGGCTTTGGAAGAGGTCTTGGCGGGACGCACGGCGATTGTCATCGCCCATCGGCTGTCGACGGTTCGAAGAGCGTCCCGAATCTTCGTCCTGGACGGCGGGCGATTGGTGGAAACCGGAACGCACGAGGACTTGGTCCGAAAGGACGGGCATTACGCCAGACTGCTTCGGTTGAGTCTGGCCTGCGTCCCCATGGAAGAAAACCATGCTTCACAGGCTTCTCATGAACCAGAAACCGCCAAATAGAGGAGCAGGTCATGGCAGCAAAAAGGCCGAGGATCCGGATCATTGTTCCCATGGTGTGGTGCGCGATTTTTGGGCTTGTCGGGGCTGGAGCCGCCCAGCCTCCGGTGAGCAGCATGGGGGGGTGGGAAAAGGGCGGTGCCTACGATCGCCTGTATAACCCACAGGAGCTGGACAAGATCAAAGGGACCGTCGTGAAAATTCAGGAAGTCACCCCTTTGGAAGGGATGAGCCCCGGGGTCGCCTTGACGGTGGAGGACAAAGACGGGACCAAGGCCTTGGTGCATCTGGGCCCACGCTGGTTCATCGACCCCAAGACCATGGGCATCCAGGTGGGGGACACGGTCAAGATCACGGGCTGTTGGGCGGATATCAAGGGCCAAGAGGTCTTCATGGCTTCCAAGGTCAAGAAGGGCGATCATTTTGAGTTCAAGGTACGCCTCACCAAGGACGGCACGCCGTTTTGGACCATGAGTCCGGAAGAGCTGGCCAAAGAGCGCGCTGCTGACTAGGAGCCTGCTCGAAAATGCCCTTGACCGGACCCTTGGGAAAAATGGGTTAAGGCGTGGTGCGAGGTCGCGGCGGAAGCCGCTCCGACAAAATGCCGTGTCGTTTGGGCAGCCGCGTGTGACGGCGTGCGTGCGGGACAGTCGCCCCAAAGGGGCGAAACATCATAGCCCGGGGCGCAGCCCCGGGTCGGAGCCCCGATTGAAATGAAAAGACAAGCCCCGAAGGGGCGAAACACTTTCCTGAAGGAAGTCCCCCATCGCATGGGGATGGCTCATCGGAGGTGGGTTACGCCCCTTCGGGGCTTAAGAATTGGTAAAACTGGGACCGGCCTTCCCATCCCAGGGCTACGCCCTGGGCTGACATCCTTGGCCCCTTCGGGGCGTGGGGGCGGTTCCATCCCAGGGCTTCGCCCTGGGCTGACATCCTTTGGCGAAAGGATACAAAAGGCGTTCTCGAACAGGCTCCGAAGAAGCCTGTCCGAAAATGCCTTTCGGAGGTCCTCCGCAAAAAATGGGTGAAAACGTGGCGCGGGCTCGCGGCCGAAGCCGCTTCGACCACATGTGTTCTCGGACAGGCTTGTAACCCCATGTGGACTTTTCTGCTCGTTTTCCTGACCGTTTACACAAGCATGCACGCGGTGTTCTATTATCGCGTGCATGTCCTGTTGGGCGAGCGCAAAGGGGTGGCGCTCGCCTTCGCGGTCTTTCTTGGGCTCATGATCCTTTCCCCCCTTTTGTGCCGTCTTTTGGAACGCACCGGCTGGGAAACCCAGGCGCGCGTTGTGGCCCATGTGGGGTATCCCTGGATGGGGTTTTTGTTTCTGGCTTTTTGGTGTTCTCTGGCCGTCGGCTTCGTCGACGCGGTGCTCTGGGGCCTGCATCGTTACGCCGGGGTCGACGTGGCTCGCATTCCCCAAAAACCGGCCGCCGTGGTGGTGCTCGTCGCGGCGGGGATGCTCACCCTTTACGGCGCCTTCGAAGCCTCGAACCTTCGCGTGGAACGGATCCGACTGGAAACCGAAAAGCTGCCGCCGGATGTACCGCGCCTCGTCGTGGCTCAAATTTCCGATGTGCACCTGGGGCTTAACGGTCGGGAAGGCCGAGCGGAAAGAATCCTTCGTGCCGTTCGAGCCGCCGACCCCGACCTGCTGGTTTCCACGGGGGATTTGGTGGACGGGGCGCCCCATTCCCTGGAACCGTTGCTTCCCCTGTTCCAAAGTGTGCAGCCGAAGCTCGGCAAGGTGGCCATCGTGGGAAACCACGAATACTACGTGGGCCTTCAAGGGGCCATGGACTGGACGCGTCGGGCCGGCTTCACGCTGCTCAAGGACAACGCCACCACCCTGGCAGGGATTCTCAACGTGGTGGGCGTGGACGATACCTGGAAGGACCGACCGGAAACCGAATCCGGCTTGCTGCGATCCGTGCCCAACGGACTGTTCACCCTTTATCTCAAGCACCGCCCCCAGGTGTGTCCAGAGACCGTCGGTCTCTTTGACCTGCAGCTTTCCGGTCACACCCATCGCGGCCAGATTTTTCCCTTCTCCCTTTTCGTCGCCCTGATGTATCCTCTCTTCAACGGGACGTACGACATGGGCGAAGGATCCGTGCTGCACACGAGCCGCGGCACGGGCACGTGGGGTCCGCCGATCCGGGTGCTGGCCCCGCCGGAAATCACCGTGATCGAAATCGTTCGAAAGGATTGAAGGGCCAGGTTCGACCGATGCCGGCGCAGCTCCCCCCTCGCCCCCCAGGAACTTCTTGAAAACAGGAGGGTCTCGGCGTGGACAAAAACCGATGGCTTTACCTTACCGGCGCTTTACTCTACGTGGATTTTACCGCGCTCGTCATTCTCGGCCTGCTGTTGAAATTCGCCATTCCCACAGGCCCCCGCGCCGGCGGATCGCCTCCCTCGTTCCTGGGCGTCACCCGCCACAGTTGGGCGGACGTTCACGGGACATTGGGGATTTTGTTCGTCGCCCTTGTCGTCATCCACATTGCGCTCAACTGGACCTGGGTCGTGAACTCTTCCAAGCGCTACTTCCAGGACAAATGGGCACAGGCCCTTTTGATCCTCAGCGCCGTGTGGGTGCCCGTCCTTTTCGTCGGGTGGATCGCTTCCCGGTTCTAGCCGCCTGGGTTTTTCCCGGAAACGGGCGAGAGTTCACCCCGTCAGAAAGTGATGCCGTCGTCGCTCCAGCGAAAACTTTCCCCGTTGAGCACCAGCTTTTCCTTGGCGAACCACAGGGCATAGCCTTCGGCCTCGTCGTCCTTCTTTTCCGGCCCGGGTTGCCGGCCTTTTTCCGAGGCGCTTCTTTCGGCGGTTTTCGGCGCGGCACGCCCGGTGTCGGCGAAAAGGAACGACGAGTATATGACGATCTTCGCTTCCTGCTCTTCGGAAGGCACGATCAGCGTCGTAAAGATCATCTCGATGGTATAGGCTTCCTGAGTGCTTCGGTCCTCGGCGAGTTTTTCCCGCATGAGGGACACGGCGATGCGGGCCTGCCGTCTTTTCTTGATGAACTTTTTCGCGGACAGCACATCCTTGAAGGTCAACACGGTGACTTCGGGATAGTTGCGCAGCGGAGCCGTTTCCGACGGCTGAAAGGTGTGTTCGCCCTCGTCATCCATGAGGCGCAACTGCACGGTGAGATTGTCCGCCATCCATCGAGTCGGGAGCAGCAGTGCCAGATTGTCCCCCCGAAACACGTTGAGGGGGTTCAGCCATGATTTGTTTTCGGCAAGCAGAAGCACATGGTCGAATTCCCCTTGAATCCTTCGCAGGATGTCTCGGTTTCTCAGCTGGCCGTACAGCCACAGGACATCGTAGTTTTTGATCTTATCGTTTTTCAACACGGCGTCCATGATCCGGTCGAACACGTCGCTTCGCGCCTCAAGGAGCAGCGCCGGACCCATGGCGCGCATCATGTCGGGATCTTCGATAAAGGTGAGATATCCGTTGTCCAGGTTTCGTAGGATGAGTCGGCCGGCCGTGTCCTTGTCCCCCAGGCGCGCATACTGCAAAGCGGCGAAAAGAATATTGCCCCAGTCTTCATCGTCGGAATTGGCCAAGACCACGTCGAGATCGCGCCGAATTTCCGCCGGGGAGGCGTGTTGGGCCGTGAGCATGATCTTGTGCATGGCGGTGGACGCCGCAAAAGGGTCTTTCCGCAGGATCCCTTGGTGAATGTTTTGGAATTGGGTGAAGCAGAAAAGCGCCTCCTTGGCATTTCCCATTTCATAGGCGGCCTGGCCCCGGTAGTACCAATAAGGCGGAAATTTTTGAAAGGCGCTTTCCAGCCGCTCCAGCTTGCGGTATCGACGCTCGATGTCGGGTTCTTTGAGAATGGCCGTGTAGTCGCTCAGCTGCTTTTCATTGAGCCGCCATTCGTCGGGCAGCTGATAGCGCCGCATCAAGTCCCAGGAATACTTGAGCAGTTTCTTGTAAAAGTTGTTCAGGCCCTGCAGGGTGGCCGCTTCGATTTTCCACGCCGCCTCTTCCCGCTCCTTCTTGTAGTCGTCCATCCTGTCCCGGTAATTGAAATAAAAGGAACCCATGTTGAGCACGGCATTGAGGACGCCCATGTAGGGATTGAGAAGAAGGTCGGTTTCCAGAATCCGCTTTCGCAGCCGCTTCTTGAGCTCGTTTTGCATGTTCTTTTCGTAGGTGCGCGAAAGCGCGGCGCGTTCGTGTTCCTGGATTTTGGAACTGGTGAGCAGGTCCATGAGTTCCTGCAGCAGGCTGATGATGTCGGCATCGGGGATCTTGTTGAGATTCAAATTGTTGATGATCGCGTTGTATTCCTGGTCCAGCACCACCTTGTCGTTGTAGGTGATGATGTGGGTCAAGGAGACGGCGATCTGATTGAGGGCTTGCAGGACCTGAAGCTGGACGGATCCGTCCTCCTGCGCCTCACCCGCCCGAGGCGGCCCCACATCGCTTGATGCCGCCGGCGCCGAGCACAGGAGCGCGAAAAACGCCAAGAAGACACCGCATCCCAGCAAAAGTTGTCGTCGAACCGTTCTTGTGCGCCATCCCATCGTCTTGATCCCCTCCATCGTCACGCGCCCGACCGATGAGCCAAGCGTCCCTTTTCGGGCGAAAAATTTCATGGAATTTCTCCTGGTGCCTGCGACCACGGGGTCGGCAAAGGTCCGTACCCAATGACCACGACGGCGATGTATGTATCACAACCGGCAAGAACGTCGCCAGAGGCAGCCGGGCGGAACCATTTGGCCCTTGACGCCTCAGCCCCAGGGTGTCTAGGCTGACGCGAAAAATTTCTTATTCCTGATAGGTTGGGAAGTGAACGGAGCGGGAACGAAGGAGGGGCTTATGGTCTTTCCCACTGCGGGGATTGAAGTGGCGCCGTGGGTGCCGCCGTTGGTGGCTTTCGTGATTTCCTTTTTCACCTCCATGGGGGGCGTTTCCGGAGCGTTTCTGCTGCTGCCGTTTCAGATGTCCGTTCTCGGCTACACCCATCCTTCGGTCAGCGCCACCAATCAGCTGTTCAACATCGTGGCCATTCCCAGCGGGGTGTATCGGTACTGGAAGGAAGGACGGATGGTTTGGCCTCTCACGTGGGTGGTGGTCGTCGGAACGCTGCCGGGCGTGCTCATCGGCGCCGTCGTCCGCGTGGCCTATCTTCCCAACCCGAAGAACTTCAAGCTGTTCGCCGCCGCCGTGCTGCTCTACATCGGGCTGAGGATGGTCCAGGATCTTCTGAAGAAAAATACCGGCGGCACCGCCAAAGCCGATGCGGAAAAGAGGTTTCAGGAAATGGTGCGCCGCCACCGGAGCCTGGCCTCTCAAGCCGGCGGCCACGGCTCGCCTCAGACCCTGCCGTCGGTCAAAGTGACCCATTTCAACACACGGCGGCTCGGCTACACGTTTTATGAAGAATCCTATGATGTGCCCTTCTGGGGGATTTTCGCCCTGGCTTTCATCGTGGGCATTGTGGGCGGCATTTACGGCATCGGCGGCGGGGCCATCATCGCCCCCTTTTTCGTCACGTTTTTCAAACTGCCGGTTTACACGGTGGCCGGAGCGGCCCTGATGGGCACGTTCGTCACCTCCGTGGCCGGCGTGGCCTTCTACCAGGCTCTGGCGCCCTTCTACCCCACCATGTCTGTCGCCCCGGATTGGCTTCTCGGAATCCTTTTCGGCGTCGGCGGCATGGCCGGCATGTACTTGGGCGCCCGCTGCCAAAAATACGTGCCGGCCAAGGCCATCAAATGGATGCTGGCCGCCATCATCGTCTTTACGGCGGTAAAATACATCGTCGGGTTTTTCTATTAACGCGGCGCCGCACGAAGGCCTCAGCCGCAGTCGCGACAACACAGAGCGATGCGGCCGTCCTCTGCACGGCAATAGACGGTGTGCATGGACGCGCCGCAGCTTTCGCACACCAAGGGATCAAAGGCACGCGTCACCGGGTTCCAAAACAGGCTCACCATGCGCTGCCACTGGCGGTGCTGTACCGTGACCATGGCTTGGACTACGCCCACCAGAAGCCGTATGGCCCCGGAGGGGCGGACGGTGAGGCGGATTTCGTATTTGCGTTGCAGATCTTCAATCTTGCGGGCGGCCTCGTCGGGAAGAGCCCTGATCTTGGTCAGCCGTTCCGCTTTTTGCGCTTCGCCCAGCGTGGGATGGTTTAATCCGGCCGTCATTTCTTTTTCCAGAGCCTGGTAATACTCCCGCGTGTGGCGCACATCCCGCCGAAGTCTTCGATGCATGCTTTCGATGAAATCGGCCAGATCTTGCAGCGCCAGGGCCTTGGCGCGAATCAGGCCGGCTTGGACGGCGGAGCTGATGTCTTTGGGAAAATGCGCCGGCACGTTGTCTGGATCAAAAAACGTGCACGGAAACCAGATCCAGTTGTCCTCGAACCCCTCCACCACGGCCCCCGTCTTTTCCTGGACCGCCACCTGAACCTGACCCTCCTTACGCTCGTCGCTCAAAGCCGTGTAATGGGCATAAAGCAGCAGGTAGGTGGTGCGCGTGTCCGCGGTTTGGCCCAAGGACACTCGGCTGTTGGGAAACGAAAAATCTCGAAGAAGAATCTGGGCAAACCCTGCTTTTTTCAGATATTCGGTGCTGATCTGGCCGAAGACCACAGGAGGGCTTGCGGTGGCGGCGTGAATCATCCGGTCCAGCACGGGGCTGCCGAGAGGGAGCGGCATCTGGCCTTCGCCGAAGGCGGTCTCTTCCGGCAGTTCCAGGGACTGGGCAAGCTGTGAAGGCAGCAGCACCTTGAGGGCCTGCCCTTCGCGTTCCGTCACGCCGCCGAAGCATTCCACAAAGCGTTGCGCAAACCTGAGGACCCGTTCCTGGCTGTCCATGGCTAGGTTCCAAAGTCGTCTTGAAAGAGTTTTTCGTCCAGGGCCTTGGTCTTTTCGTAGGCGGTGCGGGCTTTTTTCAGTCGAGTCGCCAACGCCTCAAAGGCTTTTTCCCTCGACGCCTCATCCCCATGGGTGACCCACAGATCAAAGACCATTTCGGCAAATTCCTTTTCCCCCTGAAGTCGTCCGAGAATCATGTCGATTTCCCCGACCACCAGTTCAAACATATTGATCTTGCGATCCAGCACATCGAGAATGCGTTCTTCAATGCTCCCCGCCGCGCAAAAATTATAGACCTGGACGGGGTGCCGCTGCCCGATGCGGTGCAGGCGGCCGATGCGCTGTTCGATTTCCATGGGGTTCCACGGAAGATCATAATTAATCAAGGTATGGCAAAATTGCAGGTTATGGCCTTCTCCACCGGTCCCGGTACTCAAAAAAACGCGCCGTCCTTTTCGGAACGTTTCCACAGCCTCTTTTTTCTGTTCGTTGGTCATGCCTCCCGTGAAAACCACGTGGTCCACACCGCGCTTGGCAAACATCTGGCGCAACGCTTCCAGGGTCGCTCTGTAGTTCACGAAAAGGATCACGGGCTCCGCGATGGCGCGAACGAGCTCCACCACGCGACGGGCCTTGGCCATCTCATGCAAGGACCTGGCTTCTTTGGCCAGGGACGCCGCCTGCCGCCCCAACCCGTTTCCATGGCGGGCCAAGTTTTCCAAGAGGCCTGCCGCGGCGTAGGGGGATGAGCCCGCAGCTTCCAGCACCTTGCGCAGCTGCTGCTTCAGCAGACCGCTGGCCGATTGGGCGGCTTCGTGCCGCACAAAGGCATGGACTGCTTCGTCAAAGGCCTTTTCGGCGGACGACGGTTCCACCTGCACCGTTGTGGCAAACCGAGGCGGCAGTTGGACTTGGGCCACCGAACGGGTGTTGCGCACCATGACTTCCTGAAGGAGGGCCCGAAGCTTATCCCGATTGATGGGGTCAAAGGGGTTGCCTCGAGCCACGAATTGTTCCTTGAAGGCCTTGCGTGTTTGAAGGTGACCGGGTTTGAGGAGCGTGACCAGGTTGTAGAGTTCTTCAAGGTTGTTTTGCACCGGGGTGGCCGTGAGCAGCAGAAGAAAGGTCTTGTGCAGATTGTTGACCAGTTTCCAGTTGGCCGTGGTGTGGTTTTTCAAATGATGCGCTTCATCGACAATGACCAGATCGTCAAAGCGGCTTGTGACGGCATCGAAATGGCGCGCCGTGCGGGCCGTCTGCAAGGACGCCACGACCAAGGGCTGCTTCCAGAACCCGGCGGGATCCTGCTTAAAGAGATCGTCGTTGGTGGAGACAAAATGCAGTCCGAATTTGTCCCGCAGTTCCGCCTGCCACTGATTCACCAGGGCGCTGGGGACCAGGATCAAGGCCTTCTTGACCAAACCCCGCACCATGTATTCTTTGAGGACCAAACAGGCTTCAATGGTTTTGCCCAGCCCCACTTCATCGGCGAGGATGGCTCGACCCCGAAAGTGTTTCATGACTTTGCGGGCCGTTTCCTGCTGGTACCAATAGGAATCCACGTCCGTGAGCGTACTGAGGCACAGGAGTTCGTCGTAGGTTGATTGGAACGATACCTGCAAAGCTTCCAGGGCCACATCGAGCCGTTCTTTGGGTGCGGCCATGCCGGCCTGCAGCACGTCCAGCAGGGGGTGCGGATCTATTTCGGCATGGACCGAAACCTTGAGGCTGTCTTCGGGCTTGCGGGAGGCGGGTTCTCGACCGTTTCCTTCCTCCGCCCCCACGTCCTGGGTTTCTGCCATGTGGGGGGCTTCGGCTTCTTTGGTGGCGACAGGAGGTGATGGCGGAGGCGGTTGGCCGGCCTGCTTTTCCCGGTGGGCTTGCCTTGCCGAAAGGCGTTGTTTCACCTCCGCCAATTTCTCGCGTTCTTTTTTCTCGAGCTTTCCGACAAACGACGACTTTTTGGTTTCCAGGGTCTCCAGCACCTGTTCCATGAGGTGGACATTGTTGTAGTAGTCTGCCAGCGCCAAGAGATGCACAAGGCTGGATTTGGCCTTGATGTGGCCGTGTTCAAAGCCGAAGCGCAAGGCTTCATACAAGCGTTCGCGGTTTCCCGAATAGACGCCGCAGAGGTAGAGCATCTCATAGACGAGGGGGGCCGTGGGTGAGGATTTGCGCAGTTTTTGCGCGACGAGCCATGCCGCGTCAAATTGGCCCGCGTTTAAGTACTGCGTAAAAAGGGAAGACAGCTCCTCCGTCCGATAGACCTTGACGGCCCGATCTTTGGCGGCCCGGCGTTGGGCCTGTTTTTCTTTGCGTTTGCGTTTCCTTTTCAGTTCCTTGTCTTCGGCCATTGCTCGATCCTCGAATGGGTAGTCTGAAAGCGAAGCCCGCCCTCATCACACTATCACGGACCGCTTTCTGAACAAAGCACACGTCCACGGGATGTCGACTCTCTTCGCCGGCCTTCGGGTTCTTCCCCGGTTGTCCTCCGGAAGAAGGCCTTGCTCGGCGAAGAGAGACACGGCATAGTGGCGATCAAAGGAGTTTTGAACTGGATTCCCGAGGTCATGGCGTCAGGCCGTGGAAAGGAGTCCCCAAGGGCTGGGTTCCTGGCGAGGATGGGTTGTCGAACGAGGATTGTGAGAACTGGAGGGTTTTCATGGCCATCAGTTTGGCTTTGATTATCGTGCTGGGGCTCTGCGCCGATTACGTCTTCAAGAAGCTGAAACTGCCGGGACTTGTCGGCATGCTCTTTGTGGGCATCCTGGTCGGCCCCTACGTGCTGGGACTCATGCGCCCGGAAATGATGCAGGTTTCCGCCGATTTTCGAAAGATCGCCCTGATCGTCATCCTGCTTCGGGCGGGCTTTGAACTCCATCGGGACACCCTCAACCGCGTCGGCCGCGCGGCCTTGACCATGAGCGCCGTGCCCGCCGTCTTCGAAATCCTCGGTGTCATGCTGGTCGCGCCCACGTGGTTGGGCCTAAGCCTTCTGGAAGCCGCCATCCTGGGCGCCATCCTGGGGGCCGTCTCTCCCGCCGTCGTCGTGCCCCTCATGATCGACTATATGGACCGGGGCCTGGGATCACAAAAGGGGGTGCCCACATTGATCCTGGGGGCTTCTTCGGTGGATGACGTTTTCGTCATCGTTCTTTTCACCATCTTCGTCGGCATGTATGGCGGCGGCTCGGTGAACATCTGGGCCAAACTCGCTGAAATCCCCATCTCCATCGTCTTGGGTATCCTCGTGGGGGCAGTCCCAGGTTATATCCTCTACAAACTTTTTACGACCTACGACTGGAGGCCGCCCAAAAGGACCCTTGTCGTCCTGGGGGTCTCCATCGTGCTCACCTGGCTGGAAACGGCGGTGGAACATTGGGTTCCCGTGGCGAGCCTTCTGGGGGTCATGGCCATCGGGTTTGTCATTCTGGAAAAGGCGGAACCCATCGCCCACCTGATTTCCCAAGAGCTGAAAAAGCTTTGGGTCTTCGCTGAACTGCTGCTGTTCGTTCTCGTCGGGGCCCAGGTGAATATCCACGTGGCGTGGAAAGCGGGCCTGGCCGGCACGGCGGTTATTTTTGTGGGCCTGATCTTCCGCAGCATCGGCACCTGGGTGTCCCTCTGGGGAACGCCTCTGAACTGGAAAGAGAAAGTCTTCTGTGTGGTCTCCTACATTCCCAAGGCGACGGTGCAGGCGGCCATCGGCGCCGTGCCCATGGCCGCCGGCGTCGCCAACGGCGAAGTCATTCTCGCCGTCGCGGTCCTCTCCATCATCCTCACCGCCCCGCTGGGTGCCATCGGCATCATGCTCCTCGGGGACAAGTGCTTGGACAAGGGGGATGTGAGCCCCTACCGGTTCAAGGAACTGAGGGCCAAGCTGGAGCTGCCGCGGGTCGGGGAACGCGTGCGCAGCAAACGCTACGGCACCGTATGGAAGATCATCGAAGAGAAAGAAACGTGGATCCAGGTTCCGGAACATCTGGCCGGGTCGGTTTTCCCGGACGGCAAAATGCCCGCCATTGTCATCCGTTTCTGGAAAGAAGGCAGTTCCAAAGGCCCCGGCACGGGAAAAACCATGACCTACCGGTACAGCCAGCTCGATCCTTCCTTCCAAGAACACTGGGAAGTGCTCTACGACTGGTAACCGGTCGGGGCACGAAGACACCGTCACGGATCCGGCGCCGGCAGCTTATTCGACAATGCCCTGGAAAGACCATACAGGGCCGGCGCCGCAGGACGCCATGGGAGATCGCGGCTGAAGCCGCTCCTACAGGTTTCCATGCCCGGAAAAGTTCCTAGAGTTCCTCATCCACCTTCTGTGTCGAAAAAACCCCGTAGGGCAAGGCGACGGCGGCTTTCCACATCGTGAAGGGATCATCCGCCGACGTCCATACGCGGATCGACGCCTTTTCGAGAACGTGCGGCTTTCCCGAAATCACCTTGACCGCCGCATCCCACACCTGCACCGATCGTCGTCCGGAGGGCGTGGCCACCTCTTCACGCCGCCCCGGCATCATATGCACCTCGAAGACCCTTCGGCCGTCCGTCACGAGAAAGGGGTTTCTGTTTCCCGAATCCCCGAGAAAGCGGTAGAGCGCCCCCAGGGGATCCAGGGTTCCCAAAGGCACGGGCAGCGTTCGGCGAAGCCTTCCGTTTTTGAAGACATCCACAGCGATTTTGTCTTCGCCGGCGATTTTGTCTTGGCCGAAAACAAGAAGTTCCGTCTTATCCTTGGCGCGCCCCTCTCGGGTTTTTTCCCGATAGCGCCGCGCCGCCAGGCTGTCCGCGGCCAGCAGGGACTCGGCCTCGAACGTGACGGGATAGACCGCATCCATGAGGGCCTCGGTTCGGCCCGTGAGCGTGACCACGGCCCGATCGTCCGAAAGGGCGCACCGGAGGACAGCTTTTCCTGCGGGCATGCCGTTCCAAAAAATGCTATATAAAAGACTCCGGCACGGCCCGGGGGATGCCGACGCGCTTTCCGCCAAGGCCGACTCCGACGGGCCCATGAGGAGGACAAGCGCCATGCCCAGGAGGAACACGCCGTGTCCGTATCCCGCCTTGTGCTGACCGCAGCGGCTCTTTACGCCACCTATTGCGCGCTTCTTTACGTCTTTCAACGCCACCTCATCTTTCCCGCACTCTTCGTGGGCAGTCCCGAATTCTCGCCGCCTTCCACGCCCTTGGAACGCCTGTGGGTGGATATTCCGGGCGCCCGCGTCGAAGGCTGGCTTCTCCTCAGCCCCGAGGCCCAAGCCGAACGCAAGCCGCTGGTCATCTTCGCCCACGGCAACGGCGAACTGATCGATATCTGGCCGGAAACCTTTCAGGGCCTGACCCGACGCGGCCTGCAGGTCCTGCTCCTGGAATATCCCGGCTACGGCCGGTCCACGGGAAAACCCACCCAGCGGAACATCACCCGGGCCTTTTGCGCCGCCTATGACCGCCTCATCACCCGGCCGGACGTGGATCCTTCCCGGATCGTTTTCATGGGCCGGTCCATCGGGGGCGGGGCGGCATGCGCCCTGGCGGCCCAAAGACCGTCGGCGGCCCTGGTGCTCATGAGCACCTTTACGAGCCTGCGCCCTTTTGCCGTCCGATACCTGGCCCCGAGCTTTCTCATTCGAGACCCGTTTGACAACCACGCCGTCGTTTCGTCTTACCCGGGGCCCGTTCTCATCGTTCACGGCAAACACGATGCCGTGGTTCCCTACGCCCATGGAAAAGCCCTGGCGCAGGTCGCCCGCCGCGGACGGTTCCTCACCTACGACGCCGATCATAACGACTGCCCCCCGGACTGGGAAGCCTTCTTCGAGGCGCTGACAGCTTTTCTCAAGGATGTGCGCGTCCTCTAAAGGGGCGAAGAGGATTCGGCCATGCCTGAACCGATGATCGCCGTGGAAGGGTTGCGAAAGCGCTTCGGCACCGTGGACGCCGTGGCGGGGATTTCCTTTCATGTGGCTCCCGGAGAACTTTTCGGCTTCCTGGGACCCAACGGCGCCGGCAAAACCACGACCATCAACATGCTCACAGGGCTGGCTCGACCGGATGCCGGATCCATTCGAATCGCCGGCGTGGACTGCTCTCGACATCCCAAGGCCGCCCAGCCTTGGATCGGTGTGGTCCCCGACGAAAGCAACCTCTATCCCGAACTGAGCGGGTTCCAAAACCTCTGCTTCTGCGGAGCCCTCTACGGTCTGACCAAGCGCGAAAGGGAACGCCGCGCCTGGGAACTCCTGGAAGCGTTCGACCTCATGGAGGCGGCTCACAGAAAATTCGCCGGTTATTCCAAGGGCATGAAACGCAAACTTACCCTGGCGGCCGGCATTCTGCATAAGCCCGCCATCCTTTTTCTGGACGAACCCACCACGGGCATCGACGTGGCCAGCGCCCGCCATGTGCGCCGCCTGGTGGCCGACCTACACCAGAGGGGCACGACCATCTTTCTCACCACGCACTACATCGAAGAAGCCGAACGGCTCTGCCAGCGCATCGCTTTCATCGTCTCCGGGCGCATCGTTCGAACCGATACGGTGGCCGAGCTGCTCCAGCCGGTGCAGGACCGCTACGTGCTCCATGTGGCCTGCGCCCAGGAGCCCCCCGCCCATGTTCTGGAAAGCCTTTCGGCGGTGGATCCGTCGCTCGGACTGTCGCTCCAAAACGGCGCGCGCCTTCGCGTGGAAGCGGCGCACGCTATTCGGGTCGGCCCCTTGGTGCGCATCCTGGAAGACCACGGCATCGACGTCCTGGAAGCCCGCCTCGGCCGTCCGAGCCTTGAGGACGTCTTCGTGGCGGTGACGGGCCTGGCGGCCGAAGCCCTCAAAAAGGAAAAAGAAAAACCGGGAGGAGGAAGCGCGCTGTGAAGGTTTGGATCGCCTTCTGGAATATCCTGCTTAAAGACATGCGTACCTATTATCTGAAGCCGCCCAACATCAGCTGGGGGATCCTCTTTCCTCTTGCGTGGACGGCCATGTTTTTCATCAAATCCGGCGAAGGCCTCCATCACATCCATCAGATCCTTCCCGGCGTGGTGGCCGTCTCCATCCTGTTCGGCACCACATCCATGCTGGCTGTGACCGTGACCTTTGAAAAGAAAAACCGCTCTTTCGAACGGCTGCTTCTGGCCCCCATCTCCCTGACCCATCTCATGCTCGCCAAGACGGGGGGCGCCATCGTCTTCGGCATCGCCAACGCCTTCGTCCCCATGGGGCTCGCCGCTTTTTTCACCGATTTGAGCCATATCCGATGGATTCCCTTGACGGCCGCCGTCGTTCTCATCGCCGCGGCATCCACTTTCCTCGGCCTTTTCATCGCCGTCGCGGTGAGCGAAGTCTTCGAAGCCCAAACGTTTTCCAATTTTTTCCGCTTTCCCATGATCTTCCTGTGCGGGCTGTTCTTCCCCATCGATCGCCTTCCTGCGTTCCTGCGGCCCCTGTCCTACGCCCTGCCGCTGACCTACGGAGCCGATGTCCTTCACGGCGCCGTCCGCGGCCGAACCCTGTTCCCCATCGCTTTGGACCTCGGCGTCCTCGTCCTTTTCTGTGTCGCGCTCTTCGCTGCAAGCCTGTGGAACATTCAGAGACGATGGATCCAATAGGCAGGGTTCATGACAAGGCCCGGCCGTTGCCGGGCCGAGGAACAGGAGCGGACATTTTTACGAAGCTGAAGGGGGCGTCATGGAATGGAATCTTTTCTCGCTCAAGGTTTTTTCCGAAGTCGCCCGGCAGAAGAATTTCACCAAGGCGGCGAAAATTTTGGGACTGACCCAGCCGGCCGTGAGCCTTCAGGTGCAGAACCTGGAAAAACACATGGGCTGTCCCCTCTTGGTGCGAAAGAAGGCCGGCGGCGTCACGCTCACCGAAGCGGGCCGGGTGGTTTTGCGACACACGGAAAAGATGGAAGAACTGTTTCGGAATCTCCGGCAGGAACTGGAACCGTGGACGTCGGCCAGAAATCGGGTCGTGGCGGTGGGCTGTTGCTGCATTGCCGGGGAGCACCTTGTGCCGTCTTATACCATGGCGTTTCGCCGGCTTCGCCCGCACGTCGGCGTCCAATGCCATGTGGGACGGTGCGCCGACATCTTCAGCCGCCTTCTGAACGGGTCCCTGGATGTGGCCATTGCCGGCGTTCCCCCTGGCGACCCGCAGCTGGTGTGTCTCCCCTTCGTTCGCATGCCTTTGACATGCTTTGAAGCCCGAAAAGAGCCGCCCCGACGCGTGTCCATCAAAGAGCTGGCGTCCGAACCCGTGGTGCTTCGCGAAGAAGGTTCGGGAACGCGCGCAGCCTTGCAGAAATTCCTCGAACACCACGGCCTGGCGCTCGACCGATTGACCGTGGCGGCCAGCTCGGAAAGCAATGAAGCCCTCAAGGAAATGGTCGCCAGAGGCATGGGCTGGTCCATCCTGCCCCATGTGGTCATTCAAAACGAACTGGCCCAGGGACGCCTCAGCCTCATCGCCCTTGACGAAGGCCATCCGGTGCAGGACTTTTTCGTCGTCTATCGAAAAAACACCTTCCTGAACGGACCCCAGAAAGAATTCGTAGATCTGCTGCTCCGGGAAAACCCCGGTTTAGACCGAACCTGAGAGGCAAGGCTTTCGCCGTATCATAAGTTTTTCTTATAAGATGAGCAAAACTTTCAATTAGACAGCCTGCCGCGACCCCTTTATCAGTGCAAGAGGGGATGCGCCGTCGCGTGGCCATGGGGTCGTGAAGCACCCGTTCGTCTCCCGCTGTTTTGACCGTGCACCGCCTTTTTCACGTCGCCTTTCCTTTCCCGAAATCTTTTTTCCTTCCAATACCCTGCGCAGCCCCATGGGGCTTCGGCGTCCATCTTTGTGATCAGGTCTCGAAGCGGAGGAAGGATTTTCCAAAAAGTGCCGCATGCGGCCCAAGGGGGTCGGCTGCGGGCCGAGAGGAAAAAGGAGGAACGGTCATGGCACGGTTGAGCCGCCGAGAATTCCTGCAGTGGACGACGGGAGGGCTGGCTGCCGCCGCCCTCTCCGACTGGATCTTTTTCAAAAAGGCCCTGGAGGCGCAGTCCGAAGAAGGCCCCAAACTCTTCTATCACGCCTGCCACATTTGCGACTGCACCTGCGGCATGATCTACCAGGTGAAAAACGGCCGCATCGTGGAAATGCGCGGCAATCCAGCGGACAAGCTGGGCGCCGCCGGAAAACTGTGCGTCAAAGGCTATTCCACGCCTCGCCTGTATCACGATCCATGCCGGTTATCCCATCCGCTTCGGCGCACCAACCCACGAAAGGGCCGTGATGAGGACCCCGCCTGGAAAATCATCACCTGGGACGAAGCCTTCGCTCTGGTGGGCGAACAATTCCGGCGCGTTTACGACCGGCATGGGCCCGACGCCATTTTGCTTTTCGCCCGCGCAAGGCCCTGGGACTCCCATCTTCAATACGCCATCGGCACGCCCAATCAGCTCTGCCACGTGGACACGTGCTACATCAACCACGAGATTGCGGGAAAGGCCGTTTCAGGGGATCGAATCTGGGGCTGGGATTTTTCCCACGCCAAGTACATCGTGGGGTTCGGCTACGACCAAGTGGGCAAGAGCAAGAACATTCATCAGAGGGAGTTCATGGAGGCCCGCCGAAACGGGGCCAAGATCGTCATCTTCGATCCCCGACTCTCGGAGACGGCCCAGAAAGCCGACCTGTGGATCCCCATTCGGCCGGGAACGGACCTGGCGGCGCTCCTTGCCATGATTCACGTGATCCTTAACGAAGGGCTGTACGACAAGGACTTCGTGGAAAAATACACCGTCGGTTTGGACAAACTGAAACCCCACGTGGCCAAGTACACACCCCAATGGGCACAGAAGATCTGCGACGTGCCGGCACAGACCCTTGTCCAGATCGCTCGGGAATTCGGCTCCACAAAACCGGCCACCTTGGCTTACCACAAGCGCGATGCGGGCGGTCCCGTCTTCATGAATTCTTTTCAAACCGCCCATGCCATGGTGATCCTCCAAGCCCTCGTCGGATCCCTGGACAGACCGGGAGGGCTCTATTTTTCCAGAACGCCCAAAGTCCCGTCCATCAAGGACGTCTATAAGCTGTCCTATCCCGACATTGAGGGAAAACCGCGCTTTGACGATCCGGAAAACATCACCCCGCTGGCCTTCAAAGCGAAAAAGGCGGGATTCAGTACCGCCGCCGACGCCATTTTGAACGATTCCAAGCCCCGTGTCGCCCTTTTTCACAGCTACAACACCACCTCCTTTTCCAACCCGCAGCGGTTCGAACAGGCCCTGAAAAAGCTGAACTTCATCGTCAATGTGGACATGTACCTCACCGAACTGGGCATGTATGCCGACGTCATCCTGCCGGAAAACTTGTGGATCGAAAACAGCGGCTTTACGGTGCGGAGCTATCAGGCCGAAAGGCCTCAGGTCCTCCTGGACGAAGGGGCTCCCAAGCTTCGCGACACGAAGAGCTACGGGGAAATCGTCAATGGCATTCTGGCGGCCATGAAACTCTACGATTATGCGGTTGATCCCAAGAAGCTCACGGGAGCTCAACTGGCAGCCATGGGTCTGGACAAGGACAAGCTGCGTCAAGCCGGCGGGGTTTTCGACAGCGGGGAACCGTTCAAGCCCACCGAACAGTTCAAAACCCCCAGCGGCAAGGTGGAACTCTACAGCACCGTGCTGGAAAAAGCCGGACACGCCCCCATGCCCGAATGGGTGGAACCGGCAAGCAAGCCGACTCCGGAATACCCGTATTACATCGTCACGCACCATTTGCCCTGGATGCGCATGCTGAAAAATGCCAACGATCCCATCCTCAAGGACCTTCAGTGTGAAAACAAGGCCCACATCCATCCCTCCGTGGCCACGAAGCTCGGTGTGAAAGACAAAGACTTCGTGTGGTTGGAATCCCCCGTGGGCCGCATCAAGCTGAAGGTGGCCGTCACCGAGGGCATCCGTCCCGACACCATCATGACCGAACACGGCTTCGGCATCTGGGCCAAAGGCCGATGCCAGGGTTTTGGCTGGGGACAAAACGAAGGGGAAATTCTCCCCGACAGAACTCTTGCGGAGATGAAACAATGGAAACGGCATGCGGCCGGCCGAGGGGTGGGCATATGCGACACGACGGTGCGCATCACCAAGGCCTAAGGCCTTTGGACAAGGAAAAAGCGGCCGTGCTGGCCCCCGTCCTGTCCTGGGCGAAAACGGCGGCACGCTATCCCAAGACGGCCGATCATATGGAGGCCCTTTTGGAGCATTCCGAGCCTCTGGTCCATTGGCTCCCCCAGAGCCTGCCCCTTTTTCAGGATCTTCTGGCGGGTTGGATCGAAGCCCCGGAAGCGACCCTGGAAGCCCACCAGGTGGACTACACCCGGCTTTTTGTGGCGCGCTGGGGAGGCGTTCCGGCTCCGCTCTACGCCTCCTGGTATTTGGACCAAGAGACCTTTTGCGGGGACGGGGCGGAAGCGAGTGTGGGTTTCTATGAACGGTGGGGATTGGTGTGGCGGGAGACGACTCTGAAGGAGCCGCCGGACCACTTGGCCGTGGAGTTGGAATTTCTCGAAATCCTCAGCCGGGCCGTCTCGGAGGCGCCAGCCGACGGGGCTCAGGAGCGTCTGTCGCCGTCGGCGCTCTGGCTGGACTTTCGCCTCTCCCATTTCGATCGGTGGGTTCCGCGGTGCGCCGAGATCATGGGGCGGCATGCCGCACAGCCTGTTTACAAGATCTTGGCGCTCAGTCTCACCCAACTGTGCGAGGAGGATTAGGCTCATGAAGGAAACCACCCGAGATCGCTACGTCATGGTCTACAATGCGGACCTGTGCATCGGCTGCGCCGCCTGCAGCATCGAATGCCGCCGCTTCTACGGTTTGGATGAAAAGGGAAGTTTCCGGGTGCGGATCAAAACCCAGGAAACGGGGTCCTTTCCCGACGTGACTTTGGAGCATGTGCGGGTTTCCTGCGCTCATTGCGCCAACGCCGAATGCATCAAGGAATGCCCGACGGGGGCCACGTTCCGCGCCGAAGACGGCTTCGTGCTCATCACCCAAGAACGCTGCATCGGCTGCGGTGCCTGCGTGGACGCCTGCCCCTACGGCGCCCGTTACATGCGCCAGATAGGGCAGATGCTCAAAGCCGACAAATGCGCGTGGTGCTACGCGAGGGTCTACGAAGGGCAAAAACCCGTGTGCGTGGAAAAATGCATCACCGGCGCGCTCCTCTTCGGCCTGTCCTCGGATCCGGCCATCAAGGCGGCTTTGGAAGAGCCAGGCGTGGATGTCTATCATCCCGAATACAACACCAAGCCCCAATTGTACCGAAAGGGCGTGCGGCCTCGGCACAAGGACGTGAAGGTGCTGGCTCAGGTGCCCTACCCCATGGGCTGAGGGGCCGACTTTCCTTGATCGTTGTCTTGCTAGAGTTCTGAACAGAAGCCGCCGTCCAGTGTTCTGAAGACGCTGCACGGCGGCTGAGCCTATGTCAGCAGCTTTCGGAACTCATCGAGGTTTTGAACACGTAGGGCCAACCGCAATAGTTCTTTAATCTGACGGCGCGACTCCACGGTCGTGAGGACCTCTTCGATGTCGCGGGGAACGGGGCCGAAACGCTCCGCCAGCGCTTCAAGGACCATCTCTCGACCCTCCGTTAACATTCCCTGCTGCAGTCCTTGCTTCATCCCTTCGTCGTAGCCCTCTTTCTTGATCATTTCATAGGCCACGGACTCCATCATGATATCCCTCCTACGGCTTAAAAGCCTTTGGGGTAGTTCCTTTGAGACAAGGCCGGATAAAAGGGCCATCCCGGTTAAAAGATCCGCCCTGTCAGGCCCGGCCGGCATGGAATCGATCAGCGCCCGCTCGGCTTCATCAAAGAGCTCAACGCCCCCTTTCATCAAGGGAACAAAAGGATAGAGACACGGATTGCCGGTTCTCAAGAGCTCCCGTGCCTCCATGGCCGCAAGGGAAATGACCCGAAACGCATACCGAAGGCCTTCATCTTCAAACCGCTCCACCACAGCCCCACTTGGAGTGAGGAGCAATACGGCGGGAAGAACCGACAGGCCCGTTTTGAGCCGATACCGTGCGTCGTATTCCAAAAGCCGCAGAGGAAGGTCGTGCTCCCAACGGCTCTGCACCTCCAAAAGCACAATAAAAAGACGTCCCTCGGGGGTTCGCACCCGAATGGGAAAATCGCTTCGCCGAAGGCTCGCGGTCTCCTGAGGCAGCTCCATGACCTCGGATTCCACCACCTCAAGGCCCAGAAAATATTCCAGGGCAGCTTGCCGACAATGGCTCAGGATGACCTTGACCGCCGCATCGTAGCTTCCCATGGCTCACCCCAAACGTGGTCTCGCAGACAGAAAAACACGACCATAACGTGTCCTCTCAGCAGGAGTTGGCGTTCCATCGGCACATTCTCCTCCACTGGGCCTCAAACTCAATTCATTCTAGCACGCTGGCGCCCATGCCGTCACGCACGGCTGCCGAAAGCACACAACACTTCCACGGGATGATAGACGGGAAGGCCGAGCACGAAGCGGAATTGAAGGCGGCAACTGAGGCAGTCCGTCACGATGGCCTCGGGAGCCGCCTTTCGAATCTTTTCCATCAAAGATGCCCCCAACTGCAGCGACGCCTCATGAAAGGCTTTCTTGTACCCCAGGCTTCCTCCCATGCCGCAGCAATCCGTGCTGCTCCCCACGGGCTCGAGGTTCAGGCCTGGAATGTTCTGCAACATGCCGAGATAAGGGGTGCCTATCCCCTGTTCGCGCTGATGGCACGGCGCGTAGTAAACCCATCGCCCTGAGAGGGGCCGGAAGACGGGGCGAAACCGTCCTTCGGCGTGCAGGCGAGCCAGGTATTCGCCCACGTCGAAAACGCGCTGGGAAAGAACGATGCGCTCCTTGGGGTCCAGGGCCGCAAAGGCGTCGTCGGCCAAGGAGCTGGCGCCGTAGGACGAAGGCGACGGCCCGGCGTGGGCCCCTGCCTCCATGCATCCTGTGGAAAGGCAGGCGTTTTCCTTGAGGATCACCTTCAGGAAATACCCACATGTAGGACACGAACACACAATGTCAAAGCCCTCGTCCGCAAGTCCCGTCAGCACGGCCACATTGGCCCGAATCCGCCGAAGGCTTCGCGCCATATCCCCTTCCACCACCGTGGGCATGCCGCAGCACTGTTGCGGCGGGACATACAGGGCCACGCCCGCCTGCCCCAAAACCGTCGCCACGGCTCGGGCGACTTCCGGAAAAAGATAAGCCGCCGTGCACCCGGTAAAATAGGCGACGCGCCGGGTCCCTTCTCGTGGCGTAGGCTTTCGGTCCAAGCCGCGACGAGCCGCCCAGCGAAAGAAATCCTCGGCGGCAAGAGGCGGCAGAGATCGTTCCGGATGCACATCAAAGACCTTCGCCAGAAACCGGCGCGCCAGGGGAGTGGAAAAAAGAAGGTTCACGAGCTTGGGGACTGTGCGGCCCAGACGCCCAAAGGTTTGGAGGTCGGACAAAGCCCGGGCGCCCGGTTCCAGCCCTTCGTCCTGTACCCGGTCGGCCTTGGCCCGAATCATGTTCGCCCGCACATCGGGACAGGGGCAGAGCCCGCACAGCGTGCATCGCTCCGTCAGGTCGCGCAGGGCGTCCGCATCCGGCGCCCGCCTTCTTTCCAGAGCCTCGTCATAGCGGCGGTATATTTCGGGAAAGAGGAGGCAGCTTTCGTCCATGAGGAAACGGCAGATGTCGCAGTCCGTGCAGCCGTTGAACAGGCGCTGCAAAGCGTTTTCGGGGGACGCTCCCTTTTTCGGTCCACCATGAGAACGCATCGAGACTTCCTCTCGGTGATTTTCATCAGCAAACGTCCCTGGTCCTCCTAATCCAGGTGGGATTTCAGGGCCTTGCGTTCCTCGGCTTCGATCCGTTTGAGAAAGACCTTGATCAAGCGCAGGGCTTCGTCTTTGTCGCCGTCGAGAACGATCCCTTTCATGGCCACGTATTCTTCCGCTGTCACGGTCAACACGGGCATGGTTCGTCTCCTATAAGCATTGTCAGTCACAGTTTTTTCAGGAGGCGGCCGGCGTCGTCCAGCAAACTGTAGGTCACGGGTGTGATGACCAGGGTCATGACCGTGCCCACCAAAAGGCCGAATCCGGCGGCGGTGGCCAGAGGCGACATGCGTTCCAAGCCCACGGCGGTTTCCAGAATCATGGGCGACATGCCCACAAAGGTGGACACGGTGGTCATGAGCACCGGCCGAAGCCTCAGCCGCACGGCTTCTTCCATGGCCAGGTCTCGCGTCATGCCCTGCGCCAAGCCCTGGCGGATAAAGTCGATGAGGAAAATGGAATTGTTGATCACGACCCCGGCCAGAAGCACCATGCCCATCATGGCCGGCATGCACATGGGCTTGGCGAAAAGCAGCAGCCCCCACAGGGATCCGATGACCGCCAGGGGGATGGCCACCAGAATAGGCAACGGCAGGACGAAGGATTGAAACGTCCCGATGAGGAGCACCACCAAAAGGGCGATCCCGAGCATGAGCGCCCGCGTGATCCTTTCCATGCTCTCCTGCATGTCCGCCGCCGTGCCGGCCCTTTTGATGTGGATCCCTCCCGGCAGGGGTGTCTTCGCCAAAACGTCCGCGATTTTCGCCAGGACATGGCTCATGGGCCGTCCCCTGGTGTAGGCCGTGATATCGATGGTGTTTTCCAAGTCTTCCCGGGTGATGAGGGTCTGGGTCGTCTCCGACCTCACGTGAGCCAGCGTGCGCAGCGGCACCGCCCCCTGAGCCGTGGGCACGGGCAGGCTTTCCAACTTTTTGGGACTGTCCACCCACGCATCGTCGTAGGCCACCCTTATGGGTACGTCCAAAAACCCTTGAAGCCGCAGCCCGGAGACGGGCACACCGCCCACGGCCACGCGAAGGGATCGGGCCACATCTCCCGGCGTGGTTCCGTAAATCCGCGCCATGCGCGGGTCCACCAAGACCCGGACCTCTTCCTTGTCCATCCACCAGCCTGGCACCACGTCGGAAAGACCGGCAATGCCCTCCATCTTCGCCATGATGGCCCCCGCCGTGTCCCACAGGGCCTTCGGGCTGTGGCCTCCCATGACCACCAAATCCACGGGCGCTCGAGACGTGCTCATGACCGTCGCGCCGTACTCGTAGATCTGCAGGGACCGAATGCCCGGATTCTCCTGAATCTTCCGCCGCCAGGCGTCCTGGATCTCCCAAATGGTGCGATCCCTTTGGTCCCGCGTGGTCAGCGTCACCGTGATGGACACCTTCTGAGCCGTCTGGGCGCCGGCCCCGAAAGACACCTGTCCGGGCTCGGACCCCACCGTGGAAGAAATCATGCGCACACTGGGTTCTTCCTTAAGGATCCGTTCCACGGCGATGAGCACGCGTTCGACCCGATCGATGGAGGCCGACGGGGGCAGTTCGAACAGGATGTTGACAAAGCCCGCGTCCATGGGCGGCATGAGGTCCCGGCCGATCAAGGGCGGGACGACCTTCAGGGTCACCATAAAGGCCGCCGCGGCCAAGCCCACGGCCGCCCATCGGCGACGCAGCGCCCACCGCACGGCGCCCACGTAAAAAACCCCCAGTTTTTCCACGCCCCGGTTGAAAGGCAGCGCCAACCGGTCCAGGAAGCTCTTGGAAGACCTGTCGAGTCCGGTCGGGTTTCTCATGAGGCGCAGGGCCACGGGAGGAACCACGAAAACGGCGGTCAGGAGCGATCCCACCAGAGCGTAGCACAAGGTCAGCGTGAAGCGCCGCATGACCTGCTGCACGTAACCGCCGGCAAACATGATGGGCACAAGCATGACCACCGTGGTGAGGAGTCCCGCGGTGATGGACAGAAGGATTTCCCCCACGGCGCCTTCCACGCACCGCACGGGTTCTTCGGGACAGACGGCCTGATGCCGGTGAATGTTTTCCACCACAACCACCGTGGCGTCCACCACCATCCCTGTGGCGATAATCAAGCCGGAAAGGGTGACCACGTTGAGGGTATGGCCCGTGAGGCCAAGGAGCGCCAGGGCAAAGAGAAACGACAGAGGGATGCTCACCAGCGAGACGCCGGACGTGCGCCAATCGGCCAGGAAAAGAAAGATGATGATCACCGTGAGGGCGATGGACATGTACAAGGACGTGCGCATCCCGGAAGTGTTGCGTTCGATGAGAGGCTCTTGATCGTTGGTCACCTCGATGGTCACCTGCGGCCATTTCTTCGCAAAGGTCGGCAATGCCTTCTTGACCTCGCGAATCACGCCCATGACGTTGCCGCCTTCGGCGCGCAGCACATTCACCCCCACGGCCGGGACGCCGTTGCCGTGGTACAGGCTGCGGAGCTCTTCCATGCCCAGTTCCACGCGGGCCACGTCTTTCAAGCGCACGTAGGCGTCCCGGACCTGCTTGACGACCACGTTTTCCACGTCCAGCACGTCCCGGAACTCGCCCACGGTCTTGACAAGCCGTTCCGAATCGGGATGCTGCATGAATCCCGCCGGGATCGTGATGTTGTGTTCCTGCACGGCCGTCATGACGTCCCGCGGGGTCAGCCCGTAAGCTTCGAGCCGATCCCGGTCCAGCCAAATGTTCACTTGGAGGTTATGCCCGCCAAAGGTGTCCACGTCGGCGACGCCGGGAAGGCGCAACAGCTCGTCCTTGATGTCGTTGTCCACCAAGAGCCGCACCTCGGCCAAAGTGAGCCCCGATTCCGGCGTGGGCCGTACCGCCAGGGTCAGGACGGGCCGCGTGGCGTCCGTGATCCGATAGATGCGCGGCTCCAGGATGTCGTCCGGCAAATCAGCCCGAATGCGGCTCAGAGCGTTCTGGATGTCCGTGACGGCTTCCCCGATGGGTTTTTGGTAGCCGAACTGCGCATTGATGGACGCCACTTCGTCCCGGGACGTGGAGGAGAGTTTGGTCAAACCGGAGACACTTGACAGTTCCTTTTCCACCACTTCCGTGATGCGCCGGTTTACATCCACCGCGGCCGCTCCCGGTTCCACAATGATCACCACGGCCTGCGGCGGGTTCGTGTCGGGGAAGTATTCCACCGGCATGGTCAAAAAAGCCTTCAGGCCCATGACCGCGACGATCAAAGCGCCCACCAGAACGGCCCACGGGTTTCGAAGCGCCCAGCCGTGGGGGTTCATGAGCGTCCCTCCGTCTTCACCAGCAGGCCTATATGCCGGCGCACCCATTGCAAGTATTCCCCTACCGCCGTGGGTTCTCCCGGCCGAAGCTCCCCGCGCACCAGGGCTCTCTCCTCGGTCGTCCAGACCACTGCCACCGGCACCTTGGTCAAACGCCCTTCGCGGACCGCATAGACGAAAACGGTCCCGTCCTGCGCCGGCACCAGTGCCCGCCGCGAAACACTCAACCCCTCCCCTTCCCGAACCACCGCTTCCACGGCCACGAAGGATCCGGGCCTGAGCGGGTTTTGGCAAGTCCACGGGAATTCCGCCTCCACGCGGACGGACTTGACCGTTTCCAGGGCCGGAAAGATCCGCGTGATGGAAATCACATCGGGCAGGCCCGCGAACCCTTCGGGCCAATGGACTCTTAGGGTCTGCCCGGACCGAAGCATGAAGACGTCTTCCTGGACGGCGTCAAAGGCGAGCTTGGCTTTGGAACAGTCCATGATTTCCAGCAGGGGCACGCCGGGTTTGGCCAAATCCCCCGGATCCACCAACCGGCGGCTCACCACGCCGTGAAAGGGGGCTTCCACGCGCGTATACGAAAGACGGGTTTCGGCTTCTTTGAGCTGGGCCTTGGCCGCATCCACCTCACGTTTGGCGCTGCGCCCTTCCGCCGCCAAAGCTTCCCAGCGGCCCACCGCCGATGTCAGGCGGTTTCGGGACGTGTCCAGCGCCGAGGCGCTGATGCCCTTTTTTTCAAAAAGAGTCCGGTCCCTTTCGAATTCCTGCCGATAATAGTCCACATCCTGCCGGGCGGCGGCTTCGGAGGCCGTGACGGCCTTGAGCTTGGCCTGAAGGGCTTCCATTTTGGCTTTGAGGGTTTCCAGTTCCGCCCGCAGGTCCCGATCGTCGAGAACCACCAGAAGGTCCCCTTGGGACACGGTGTCGCCTTCATTGACCAAGACGGCCGTCACATCCGCGGTGATCCTCGGCGACACGGCCGCCTGGGCTGCCGGTTCCAACCGCGCGAGATAGCGCAGAGTGTCCGCGAGCCGCTCCTGGCGCACCGCATCGGTTTCCTCGGGAACAGGCCGCTCTTTCCACACGGGAGCCGCGGCAAGCCGCTTTCGGGCGCGCTGCACCCCCACCCCCAACGCGACGACCAGCAGCACGCACACCAGGACAATCCATAACCTCGGAGCCCACCCGCGCTTTTCCATACGGTCCGCCTTTCCGCATCCCCCGGCCCGCAAGAGCGGTCTTCGCCGCGATGCTGAGGCCCCGGCTTCTACCGAAGGTCTTCCCCAGGGTCTCGCCCCAGGGCCCGATCGCGTTCCATCAGGGCGATCCGCGCATCCATCACGGCCTGGGAATATTCCACTTCGGCCTGGAGCAACGCCGCCTGGGCGTCCAGGACGTCGTTGATGCTGTTTTTGCCGGCCGCATACTTTTCCCTCTCGATTCGAAGGGTTTCTTCCGCCACCGCCACGGCCGATCGCGTGACGTCCGTTCTTTCCAGGGCGTCGTTCAAAGCCGTGAGGGCCTGCTCCACATCCTTTCGAATTTCCAGTTCCACGGCCCGGAGCTGTTCCCGCGCCCGATGGTGGAGGCGCTCCGCCTGGCGCACCCCCGCCTGCACGGCGCCTCCGCGAAACAGGGGCACATCCACCTGGAGCCCGGCGGCCCAGGTGTCTTCATGGGACAGTCCCCCGGGCGAGTCGTTGGCGTCATAGGGAAGCCCATGGCGCAGTCCGTACCGCCCGAAGGCGTACACCTGGGGGAAGTGGTCGGCTCGAGCAGCCCGAATCGCCTGGGCCGCCGTTTCCGCCGCGGCCTGTGCGGCTTTTTTCTCCGGACGCTTGTCCATGGCCTCGCGAAGGGCTTCCTCCTGAGCCATCCACGACACCCGAGGTTTTTCCAGCGTTCCGGACACATCAAAGGAGGGCCGCTCCTCGACGTCCAAGCCCATAAGGCGTCCGAGGAAAACCAAGAGCACCTGGCGGTCGGCCCGAAGAGAGGACAGTTTTTGGGTGAGGCTGGAAACCCGTACCTGGATCTTCATGAGATCCACGGGCGCCGCCCTGCCCACATCCAGCTGATCCCGGACCAGTTTTTCCTGGGCGCGCAAAGCATGCAGGGAACCTTCCGTGGCGCGGATGAGCTGATCCAGTTGAAGGATTTTGTAGAAAACCGAGGCCGTGTTCAGCATGACGTCGTGGGTCGTCGCCGTGAGATCCCACAGGGCACGTTCCGCTCCGAGTTCCGCCGCCCGCACGGCGGCCGCGCGACGCCCCCCTTCAAAGAGCACGAGCCTGCCGATCAGGGCCGTATCCATGAGGTCCCGGTCGAAGACGCCCGGTTCGTTGTTGGCGTGCGCGGGCACGACGCGCTGGGGTTCGCCGAAACGGGAATAGAGCCCCTGCGCGTCCAAAGAAGGCCAGTAGGCCGCCCTGGCCTTCGTCTTCTCCTGCAGGGCCGCCTCATGGCCGTAACGCTGCCCGCGAATCTCGGGGTTTGATTCCAGAGCCCTTCGGATGCAGTCTTCGAGCGTGAAGAGCTCGGCGGCCCGGCCTGCGGAAAGCCCCACGGCCGTAACGCCCAGGAGCACCGCCCATACCCACAGGCTGCCGAAAACCGCCGACCAGTCGGAAGCCTTCCAAAGCAGCGCCCTCATGGCCCGCCTCTCCTTTATCCGCCAATGGCCGTGCCCTCGGTCCGTGCCCCCTGCCGGACACTCGCTCCGCACCGCCATGAAAATCCCGGTATCGAAGCCCTACGCCGGCATGAACGGGCGAAGGATGAAATAGACGCCGAGAAGGCCGATGGCCACCCCGGCCGCTTTACGAAACCACAGGCTTCCCTTCTGGAACGTCCCACTCGCCATGACCCTTCGCACCAAGGCCGTGAAACTTCCCGCCACGGCAATGGGCACGCAGTGGCCGATCCCAAAAAGAACGATGGACGCCACACCCATGAGCACCTTTTGCTGCACGGTGATGACCGCCAGAATGGGGGCGATGAAACCAAAGGTGCACGACCCGGAAAGGATCCCGTAGGCTAGCCCAAGCACGAAAGCCCCGCGAAGGCCTCGAAGCCGGAGTCTGGCCAGATGGCTTCCCGAAAGAGAACAGGCGGAAACGCCCATCATGTCCAAAGCCAACCACAAAAGGATGACACCCACCACGATCGTCCAATAGGGGCTGACGTCCCCCAACATGCGGCCCAAGAGGGAGCAGATGATCCCGATGGCGGCGATGGTCAGGAACAAGCCGAGGGTGAAAACGACGGCGTATCGCGCGGCTTCTCGAGGCGCCAGGAGGCGCTGCTGGCCCGCCACATAGCTCACCACCAGCGGGATGGACGCCATGTGGCAGGGACTCAAAAGCACCGAAATCATCCCCCAGAGAAAACAGCCCGCCAAGGCCAAGCCCCCCTGGGTGGTCATCCACGCGTTGACGATGAGAAAAACATCCTGCACGACGCCACTCCTTCCCGACCGCCCTACTGCACCCCCAGCTTGGTGAACACGTGCACGATGCTCTTCTTGTCCAAAAACCCCTCGTGCCGAAAGACCTCCCGGCCCTCCTTGTCGTAAAAGATCTGGGTCGGGATGACGCGGATGCCGAACTTGGGCGCCGCCTGCCGATCTTTCCACACATCGATGAACACCACCACCGCCTTCCCTTCGTATTCCTTTTGCACCTCTTTCAAAACGGGCTCCATCATCTTGCACGGGATGCACTCATGGGCTCCCAAATCCACCATGGTGACCATGCCTTTGACGGGAATTTCCGGGACGGATTCCCCCGCCCCGGCCAAACCGGCCGACAGGACCCCCACCAGCACCACCGCCGCCACGAACCCAAACACCCCCGGAAAAAATCCACCGCGCTTTTTCATGCTTGTGCCCTCATCGTTTCTTTTTCGCAAAGAACCGACCCCTTCCCGCCCGCCAACGTTTTGTGCCGCTTCGTGACCTGCCGGGTCGTGACGGCCGCCGCGACGAAAAGCACGGCGTCGCGCACGGCGCTCACCTTCATGGAGCCCGACCCGGACGAGTCGCCGGCACCGAAACACCCGCAGTCCACATCCAAACCGCGCAGAATGTTGAACACCAGGCTCACCAGAAAAATCCCCAGGAGGCCCGTTGCCAGGGTCAGGGCCCCCGGAAGGACGAAGCCGGCCATGAGGCACACGCCGATGAGCGCTTCGAGCCACGGAAGGCCTAAAGCGACGGCGTTGACGGCCCAGGACGGCAGAAGGTGATAGTTGAAAACGGTTTGCGCGAAATCCAGCGGATTGAGGATTTTTTCATAGGCGGCGAACAAAAAGACCAGGCCCAAAAGGAGACGCAAGGCCGTCACGGCCGCCTGCGAAAAACGCCCGGAATCCTTTTCGGCGTCTTCCCATGAAACCGCCTTCTCGGGTCCCGCCACGGGCACGGCTGGCGCGACTGGGTCCGCGCAGGCCGCAGCCCCCGTCCCGCCTTGGCAGGACATTTCGCACAGCAGGGATCCATTGCCGCACCATTGGGTCTCCAGCTGGATGATGGGATGGTCGATCCCAAAGCGGTGCCGAAGCAGCTCCTGGGCGAGACGCCTCACCTGTTCCCCTTCGCTGAGCTTTTGGTCCGGGACGACCAGGTGGCAGGAAAAGGCGATGCTCGAGGAACTCACCTGCCAGGCGTGGAGATAATGCGCGTTCAGCACACCCGGAAGGGCTTCCAGGCTTTCTTTGACCCGGGCGATGTCCACATGACGCGGAGCGGCGTTCAGGAGCACCGCCACGGCTTCCTGCAGCACGGCCCAGCAGTTCTTGAGGATAAAGGCGACGATGACCACGGAAAGGAGGGGATCGAGCCACGTCCAGGGCCGGACCATGAGGACGGCCCCGGTGACGAGCACCGCCACGGACGTGAGCAGGTCCCCGACCATGTGGAGAAACGCGCCGCGCACGTTCAGGTTGTGGGAAGCGTCCCGGTGCAGAAGAAGCGCCGAAAAGCCGTTGCCCACCACGCCCACGGCCGCCAGGGCCATGACCCAGAGGCCGGAGACGTCCTGAGGGTGCCGGAATCGATCGACGGCTTCGTAAAGGATCACCGAACAGGCCCCTACCAGGATGAGGACGTTGAGGAGCGCGGCGAGGATTTCCACACGCCGAAACCCGAAGGTATGGCGCGATGTGGCGCCGCGTCGCCCGATGCGCCACGCACCGTAGGCGATGAGGAGCGCCGCGAAGTCGCTGAAATTATGGACGGCATCGGAAAGCAGGGCCACGCTGTTGGCCAGGATGCCCCCGACAACTTGAGCGGCTGGGATGAGGAGGTTGAGCCCCACCGTGATGAGCAGCCGCGCTCCGGAAACCTCCCCGGGCGACCCGTGGCTGTGGACGCCCGCCATGCCCTGGGCGTGATCGTGGTCGTAGGGCCCATCATGATCGTGGCGGCACGAGGCCTTGTGGGCATCGCGAGAGGACGCTTCGCCGGGCGCGTCGTCGGGGGCCCGGCCCTCGGGATCCTGCGCGGCATGGCCGTGGGTGTCGTCAAGCTCCGAACAACAGGCGGATTGTCCGTCGTAGGCGGGCGCGACGTCGGGTTGGATTGAACGGTTGTCGCCGGCCATGGAGAAAGGGAGCCTCCTTTTGTCGTCGAGTGGGGGGACGCCGATCCTACGGGCCCGATGCCGTCGGCAGGCCGTTTTCGACCCACACGGACCAGCCGTTGGCCAGCACCCTCACTTGGTCGTAGCCCCTGGCTATCAGGGCGACGGCCAGTTCTGTGCTCAGGGCACAGCCTTCGCCGTCACAGTATGTCACGATGGGCGTCTCCTTGGAAATGTCCGCCAGGACGGTCGGCGCGCGCTCTTCGAAGAAAACCCACGGCAGATTGCGCGCCCCTTCGATGTGTCCCCGAGCGTAGGCGTCGGGACTACGGGCATCCAGGAACACAGCCTCTTTCGTGAAGAAAAGAATCTGGGCTTCCTCCAAAGAAATCTCCAGGCCCAGCCCGTCTTCCGTGGTCCCCGAGGCCGCCGACCAATCCCCGACCCAGGGAATGCTGTCTGATCGAAGGCCGTTGGACACCGCCGCCAAAACACAGGCCGCCGCCACCAGGACCACGCCCTGCCCCATGGCCTCCCGCCACGGACTTGTCTTTCCCTGCTGTGTCATTGGTTCCGCTCCTTTCGCGGATCCATGCGCAGTAACGCTATGAAAACATTGTTTAAAATGTCCATAGGAGCCTGTCCAAAAATGCCGTCATGACTTGACGGCCTTTCATCTTAAAAATTCACCACAGAGACGCAGAGGGCGCAGAGCTTTCTTTTTTGTGCCGCGCCGCGGAGATGCCGGCGCGGCACAAGAAGCACCCTTCGGGAAGTCCTACGCCCCCCACGCCTTACGCCATTTCCGTTTTCGGACACGCTCATAGGAGCCTGTCCGAGAAGGTGTTATCCGTTCACGGCGCCTGTCGAAAATGCACCGCAGAGGCGCAGAGGACGCAGAGCTTTCTTTTTTGTGCCGCGCCGCTGAGAGGCCGGCGCGGCACAAGAAGCACCCTTCGGGAAGCTTTCCGCCACCCCCACGACGCCCCGAAGGGGCACAGGATTTCAGCCCAGGGCCTCGCCCTGGGATGGGCAGATCGGTCCCATTTTTAACAATTCTTAAGCCCCGAGGGGGCGTAACTCAACTTCCGATGGACGCCCTGACCCGGGGCTACGCCCCGGGCTATGATGTTTCGCCCCTTCGGGGCGACCGCTCCGCACGCATGCCGTTCCACACGAAGACCGAAAGGACACCGCTTTTTGTGCACGTGGCTTCAGCCGCGACACCGCACCGCGCCTTGACCGATTTTTTCCAAGGGTCCTGCCGAAGGCATTTTCGGACAGGCTCCTACCGCATTTTGGCCTTCAGTTCGCCGAGCTCTCGCCGCAGGGAGGCCACATCGTCCATGAGCCGCGCCACGGCCTCATGAAGGTTCATGCCTTTGAGCCAATCCGTAAACCAGTGTCGCGTGGCGAGGCAAATCTTGACCAACATGAGCATGACCGGCACCTCGATCAAAACCCCCACGACGGTGGCCAAGGCCGCCCCCGATGACAGCCCGAAGAGTAACGTGGCCGTGGCGATGGCCACTTCGAAGTGATTGGACGCGCCGATCATGGCCGACGGGGCGGCGTCTTCGTAACGCAGTTTCAGGAGCTTGGCCAGGGCGTAGGCGATCCAGAAAATGAGATTGGTCTGGATGAACAAAGGGATGGCGATCCATAGTATCGTCAGGGGATTGCCGATGATGACGTCCCCTTTAAAGGAAAATAAAAGAACCAGGGTGATGAGCAAGGCAATGATGGTCACAGGGGTGAGCACATGGAGGAACCTTTCCTCGAACCAGCGGGCGCCCTTGGCGCGGATGATGAGTCTTCGCGAAAAGTAGCCGGCCACCAGAGGCAGCGCCACGTAGATCCCGATGGAAAGGACCAGGGCCTGCCACGGCACGGGAAGCCGCCCCACGCCGAGAAGGTACCCGCCGAGGGGGCCGTAAAGAAAGAGCATGGTCAGGCTGTTGATGGCCACCATGACCAGCGTGTGGCCGTCGTTACCGCGGGCGAGATAGCCCCACACCAAAACCATGGCCGTGCACGGGGCGATCCCCAAAAGGATGCACCCCGCGAGATAGCTTCGCCACAAGGGCACTTGGAGCATCTTCACCCCTTCGTGGAGGACCACCGTGCCCACCCCGTGGGTCGCCCCCACGGGAAGGTTCAACCCCAGGGGCATCTTCACGTAATCCACGGCCTCCGGGCCGATAAACCCCTTAAAGACATAGCCCAAAAAGAACAAGGCGATGGCATACATGGTGAAGGGCTTCACGGCCCAGTTGACGAAAAGGGTAAGCCCTACGGGCTTGAGACTCTTTCCGGCCCTGAGGACTTCGCCGAAGTCGATCTTCACCATGATGGGATACATCATGAAGAAAAGACACACGGCGATGGGAATGGAGACCACCGGGGCCTCGTTGACGGTGATGGCCAGCCCGTCCAGGTATCGGGCCACGCCGGGCGCCACCCGCCCGAGAACAATGCCCGCCGCGATGCACAATAGGACCCAGACGGAAAGATACTTTTCGAAAAAGCTCAGTCCGCGCCCTTCCTTCCGTGCGTCCATCTCTGCCGCCATGGCGTCGCCTCCCGTGTGATGCCGACTCTATCGACTACATTCCTTTTAAGCAATACATTTTTCGCCGCGCCCCCGCAGCCCTCCTTGCAGCCTTCGGCCGGATCTCTTTGCCCCAGAAGGTACAAGGTGACCTGCACATGGCTTCATTTTCATATAGGCACTTGACCGCCATGTCAAGGCCCCTCGAAGGGGCAAAAAATTCGGCCTCGGGGAGCGCCATGGGGCTTGACAAAATCCATTATATTGCTAGATAGTAATACGGTCGAGCCGAAAGGCTCGCACGGCTTATCGAAGCGCCAAAAAAGGAGGACCCATCATGGCACGCATCGAGGCAACGCCCAGGGAAGCGAGCCTTACCGAGGCTCACGGGGTGGAAGAGGAAGAAAGTCAGATTCAGTGGTCGGCCCTATGGAAACCGCTCAGCCTCATCATCGGCAGTTTTCTCGTTCTCTTTTGGCTGCCCATGGAAAGCCCGCGGTTTCGAGGGGCGGTCCTGGAATCCTTGGCCTTGGCCAAGTGGTACGCTCAGGAACACGTGCTTTTGTGCCTGGTTCCCGCCTTTTTCATCGCCGGTGCCATTTCCTGCTTCGTCTCCCAAGCCGCGGTCATGAAGTACCTGGGCGCCGGAGCGAAAAAGGTGCTGGCTTACGGCGTGGCCTCGGTTTCCGGAAGCATTTTGGCAGTCTGCTCGTGCACGGTGCTTCCCCTCTTTGCCGGCATTTGGAAACGGGGGGCGGGCCTGGGCCCGGCCATCGCCTTCTTGTATTCGGGGCCGGCCATCAACGTCTTGGCCATCGTGCTCACCGCCCGCATTCTGGGGCTTCCCTTGGGGATCGCCCGAGCCGTGGGCGCCGTCTCCTTCAGTATCGTCATCGGGCTCCTCATGCACCTTATTTTCCACAAGGAAGAGCAGGCCAAGGCCGCCGCGGCCCTGCACATGCCGGCTCCGGAAGTGGAACGGCCGCTGTGGCAAAATGTCGTCTATTTTGCCAGCATGGTGGGCGTGCTCATTTTCGCCACCTGGGGAAAGTCGTCTTCTCCCGTGGGCTTTTGGAATGCGGTCTACACCATCAAGTGGTATCTCTGTGGCACCTTCGCCCTCTTTTTGGGTTTTCTCCTTGTGCAATGGTTTCGGGTCAAAGCGTCCAAGATCGTCCTTTCGGCGGTGGTCGTGGCGGCCTTGGCCTTCCTTTTCCCTCATGAACCCTTGATCGCCTTTTCGGTGGGAATCGTTCTTTTCGTCGTCTGCCTCACGACCACTCGAGGGGAAACGGAAACGTGGTTTCTTTCCACCTGGGATTTCACCAAGCAGATCACACCGCTCCTTTTCGGCGGCGTCCTTGTGGCAGGGCTGCTCCTCGGCCGTCCGGAAGGCGCCGAGGGCCTGATCCCGTCCCGGTGGGTGAGCGGCCTTGTGGGGGGCAATTCCCTTGCGGCCAATTTCTTTGCCGCCCTGGTCGGGGCGTTCATGTACTTCGCCACTTTGACGGAAGTGCCCATCTTGCAGGGTCTTTTGGGCGCGGGCATGGGCCATGGCCCCGCCCTGGCGCTGCTCCTTGCGGGGCCGGCCTTGAGCCTTCCCAACATGCTGGTCATCCGGAGTGTTCTCGGCACGTGGAAGACAGTGGTTTTCGTGAGCCTCGTGGTGGTCATGTCCACCATCGCCGGCCTGATCTTTGGTAAATTTTTCTGATCGAGAGGGGCGTTTCTTCATTGACGTTGGGGTGAGCGAAGCGAACCCCAACACCCAATCCCCCCGATCGTACCGCTCACCCCACCCTCGGCTGGCCCGCAGGGGACGTCAAAGATCCAGGCTTTCCACAAAGGCTTTGATTTCATCGCGGACGCGGCGGTAGTGGGCCATGGCTTCTTCTTCGCTGGCGGCTCCGGCGGCCAGCATCGGCGGGTCGTCAAAGGGCACATGCATCTTTTTCGTCGTCGCGGGGAAAAAGGGGCAGGATTCCTGGGCGTGGCCGCACAGGGTGATGACGTAGTGGTAGTCCTGGGCAGGAAGCTCATCCACTGATTTGGACCGCTGCCCGCTCAGGTCGATCCCCACTTCCGCCATGGCTTTCACGGCGCGAGGGTCGAGCCCCTTGGGGTCCACCCCCGCCGAAAAGGCTTCGTAGCGGTCCCCTTTGAGGGCCCGAGTCCAGGCTTCCGCCATCTGGCTTCGGCACGAATTGCCGGTGCAAAGAAACAGGATGCGTGGGCGTTCGGCCACGGTGTTTTCTCCTTTTTTGGGCGACCTCAGCCGTTCAGGTCGAAGGGTTCCAGGTAGGCTTGGAGCGCCTGGCGCTGTTCCGGGCTGAGATGCGGGCAGTGTTCCGGGCCTCTTCCCCCTTCCGCCACCTGCACGGCAAAGACGGTGCACGTGGGATAGCCGCAGTCCTTGCAGTTCGTCTTGGGCAGCTGCTTGAGGATCGTGAACACCTGAGGCTTTTTGAGCGGCTCGTACTTGGGCGTGATTTCGGAGCGCTTTTCCCAGATGCTGTTGATTTCGTCGCGAAGCCACTGGAGAATCTTGTCGGCTTCTTCGGGTTCCTTCAAGGCGTTGATGGCGATTTCCCGGGGGTGGACGGTGATGAGCTTGCCGTGGGCCTTGAAGGTCACCGACGGCGGTTCCCGCGTGAACTGGGATCCTCCCAGCACCGCATTGAGGTAGGGAATGACCTCCCCCACGTCCTGATCCAAGTGCGCGATGCAATGGAGCGACTGGAAGCTGGGGTTGCACTCGGGCCGAAAAATTTCCTTTCGGTAGCTGCGAAGCAACATACGGCACCTCCTTCGTTGGGGTACCTTCCAGGTCGAAACGGCCCCGCCGCCCGGCGTCGGAACCACCGATTCCGCTGAGCCGTCTCGAAAGAGGAACCGTCACAGGCACCTTGGGAAAAAGATCCGCATCAGCTGCAGCACGCAGGCCCGGAAGGTGCGTCCGCGGGAAGATCCTTGCAGGCTTCTTTCACGGCCGCTTTGACTTTTTCCACGGTTTCCCGGTCCAATTGAAAATTCTTGTTCTTTTCGATCCCCAGGTCGGTGAGGACCACATAGGCCTTCAGGGGCACTTCGGCATGGGTCAGGATGGCCTTGGCGCATCCGACCTGACAGCCGTCGATGGCCACCATGGCGGGAACGTCTTTGGCCGACTGCACAAACCCCGAAAGATGCCCGCCGATGCCAGCCAGGCAAAACATCTTGCCGAAGCCTTCCACGGTGAGTTCCACCGCCGCCTGGTTGGAGAGTTGACCTACGTTGGACCCGCCCGAACAGGCGAGGATCATGACGTTGCCGCGCGGGGCGGCCCCGACTTCACAACATTGTTCCGCCATTTCGCCTTCCACCTCCTTTCCCCATCGGCTACGACGCCGCCTTGATCCATGCCAGGACTTCTTCCTTCTTGGGAATCTTTCCCACGGATTTCACTTCGCCGTTGATGACGACGGCCGGCGTGCCGAAAACCCCGTAGCTCGCAATGTCCATGGCGTCCGTCACGTGGCCCACCGAAACCTGCAACCCGGCTTCCGCCACGGCTTCCTTGACGATGGCTTCCGTCTGCTGGCACTTCTTGCACCCCGGTCCAAGCACTTTGATGTCCATGAGCGTCCTCCTGAGTCCATCAGCCCTTCTTTGTCATTTTCGCCCCCTGTCAGGGACGAACCTTAGCACTCTCCCTCGCGCCTGAGGATGAGGCGGTTTTGAGCGCCTGCACCAATCGCTTTTTCAATTCCGGCTTTGAAGGCACCCGGCCGGAAAAGAGAACCTGCCGCCCCACCACCAGGGCAGGCACCCCCAGGATCCCCATCTCCCCGATGGCCACGGGATCCCGCACGTGGTCCACACTGACCGAAATCTTTTCCTCGTTGAGGATGTCCATCACGGTGCGTTCCAAGGCGTCGCACTGGGCGCAGCCAGGCCCGACCACCAGGACCGACATCTCTTCCGGCGGCTCGTCTGGTGCCGGGGATTGTCCGACGAACCGCTGCCATTCCCGATAGAGGGCCTCGCCGTAATCGGCTCGAGCCCCGGCAGGGATGTAGTTGTCCGTGGAAAGTCGCTGCAGCAGGGCTTCCTTGACCTCCTCGGGGGGCCGGCCCGAATCCATGGAGAGCGCCGTTTCCTGGAGTGCCTCATCCAGGCCCACCAAGCCCACCATCTGTTTGGCGATGCGAATTTGTCGGACCGACTTCATCGCCCTTCTCCCGCCTGCCTCGCGCAAATGACGCCCCGATCCAATCGGGGAACCTTGTGCAGCACGGCCTGAATTTCGGGATCGTCGTTCAGCCAGTGCTTGAGGCTCCCCAGGAGCATGGCCGCATAGGGGCTGCTCTGGCCGTCGGCGGGCCGATAGTTGACCCAGAGCCCATCCTTGCGCTTTTCCACGAGCCCCGCATCTTCCAGGATCTTGAGATGCTTCGATACGGTCGGCTGCGCCAGTCCGAGACCCGCCTGAATTTCGCAGACGCACAGTTCGCGGCGGTTGAGCATCTTCAAGATTTTCACCCGGTTGGGATCCGAGAGGGCCTTCATGACCCGAATGAATTCCTTCATGGCGCCTCCTGCCGATACATTGCGATATGGTAATATATCGTTTCAAGGCGGCCGTCAAGCCTCTCGCGGCCAAGGTCGCTTTGACGGCGTCGGCGTGATGGGCGGGCGGATGCCGTTCTTTTCCTATCGCGCCCCGAGCCCGCGCCTACAGGAGCTGCGTGATGCGGAGCCGCTCGCTCAAAGTGTGCAGCGATGCCGGGGATCCCAGGACCACCGTCCGCCCTTTGTCCCGAAGGACGTCCAAGACGTCTCCGAAGGCACGGAAATCCTCCACCGTCGTCCCCAGAACCTCCTCGCGCATGCGCTGGCGCGCCTCGTCGTCATCACCCGTAAGGCGTCGCACAAAGGACGTGAATCCTTTGGCGTCGGGCAAAAGATGGCGGTCCAAATCGCCGATGACGCCGATGATGGCCTTGGTCCGTTCGTCTTCGTGGAGGCTCAGCCCTTTCAGAAAATCCGCGCAGTGGTCGTAGGTTTCCAGGGTCTTTTCCACGTTGGGGTCCCGGTACGAGACGAGGGCGAAGTCGCCGGAAAAGCGGTCCAGCTGGCTGAAAGCCCCGTAGGCCCCCCCTTGAACCCGCACGCGATCCCACAGGTAGGCCGTGCGCAGGTAATGGCTCACCACCAGAGCCGATCCCCGAAATCGGAAGCCGGCTTCGCGGAGATTGGCCCCTTTGGCCACGTAATTCACATGGACCGGGCCCGTGAAGCCTTCGTCGGGAGGCAGCGGATCGGGGTTCCACGGCGCCGGCGGCACGGCATGACGGGGGACGCTTGACAGCAGGGCTTCCACGGAAGCGGCGGCTTTGTCCCAGGAGGGCGCATCCACGGTGACATTGGCCCGAAGTCCCGGGAAAGCCAGAACGCAGCGGCGGACTTCTTCCAGATCCGCCAAGACGCCGTCCCAGTCCGACTCCACCCTTTGAACGAGCCTTCGCAGGAAATAGAGGGACTCGATCCCTTTCATCTTCTCTTCGACCCAATGGGCCCGATGGAATCGAGCCTTGAGCCTTCTGGCCACGAACCGGTGGCCTTCGGGAATGAGGTGGGCTTCTTTGCGGGCTTTGGATTCCAGGAGGATCTGCCGAAAGCGGTCTCGCTGGTCCAGTCGAACCCCGGTGATCACATCCTGTAGGAGAGCGCACAGGTCGGGCACCTGGCGGACGAGGGCCTTGCCCCGAAGGAAAAGCCACGCTCCGGGAGTTTCTCCGTCGGCGCACACGCCCGTGCTCGTCTGGACGAAGATGCCTCCCGTCTTTCGGCTGATCCGCTCATTGAGGGTGACGTAATCTTCCTTGTCCGTCCCCATTTCCAGGAGGGCGCGACCGAAAAGCGGCACGTAGCCCAGCAGGGACGCCGGCACGCCCGAAAGGTCGAAGGCCAGATCCAGGTAGAAGATGCCATTGGTGAAAAGATCGTGGGTGAGCACAGGCACGCCGGCGAGGCGTTCTTCCGCCGCGGGGATTCTCTTGTTTTCCCGGTCCAGATCTTCCAGACGCAGCCGGGGAATGGCGGCCAGAGCTTCCGGGGGATCGGGCGTTTCCTGCAGTCGGCGAAGGGTCTCGGTTTCTTCAACGATCCGTTGGATGTCCTCGGGCGTCAGAGAGGCCTTCACGGCGGCCAACGTCCGCGCTTCTTCCGCCCTGAGGCGCTCTTCCAGTGTGGTGTCCGGTTCCAGAAAGAGGGTCGCCCGATGTTGGTTTTGCACCCAATATCGGGTCAGCAGGTCTTCCAGGAAGCGGGTTCCGGCCAGGGCTTTTTCCTTGAGGGCGGCCAGGGGCTTTTCGAACGCGACCAGGGCCAGGGGATCGCCGTCGTAGAGCCACGTGGAAAGGGCGCGGAGCATCAGGGCAAGCCCCCGGGGATACTGGCCCGTATTGTTTTCGCGCAGGCGAAATTCCACCGTGTTCAGGGCCGCCTCCACGGTTTCCCGAGGGATGCCTTTTTCGGCCAGGTCTTCCAAAACCCCGAGCACCAGCGCTTCCACCTTTTCCATGTTTTCCGGGGCCACGCCTTTGAGGCCCGTGGAAAACATCATCTGGCGCAGTTCCCCTTCCAGGCCCACGCCCGCCAGGTCTTCGCCGAGCCCCGATTCAATGAGAGCACGCCGAAGGGGGGAGCCGGGCATGCCGAGGAGGATGTATTCCAGCACGTGGAGGGCCAGGTTCGTCTCGGCGGGTTCGGTGGGCGCAAGAAGCCAGTTGACGGTGACCATGGCCTTGGGAGGCTGGTCTTTGCCCGCGGCGTAGGTTTTGGCGACGCGCCGGGGTTCGGAAAAAGGGGGCTGCACGGGGATGGCGCTGTCCACCGGGCGGCGCCGGAAATCCTTGAGGACCTCCTGAAGGATGTGGAGACGCTTTTGGGGATCGTCGTCGCCATAGAAGTAAAACCAGGCGTTGGAAGGATGATAGAAGGTCTCGTGAAAGGCTTTGAATTGTTCGTATGTCAGGGACGGGATCACCCGGGGGTCTCCTCCGGAATCCAAGCCGTAGGGAGTGTCCGGAAACAGACTCTGTTGGCTGTATTCCACGACGAGACGGTCGGGGGAGGAATAGGCCCCGCGCATTTCGTTGTAGACAACCCCCTTGTAGGTCAGGGGATCGTCCGCCTTTTCCAGTTCGTAATGCCATCCTTCCTGTTTGAAAATCCAGGGCGTGATCTTGGGATAAAACACCGCATCCAGATAGACGTCGATGAGGTTGTAGAAGTCCTGATGGTTTTGGCTGGCCACGGGATAACAGGTCTTGTCCGGGTAGGTGAAGGCGTTGAGAAAGGTCTGAAGGGAGCCTTTCAGAAGTTCCACGAAGGGTTCTTTGACGGGATACTTTCGGGAACCGCAGAGCACGGAATGTTCCAGAATATGGGGAAGCCCCGTGGCGTCTTTGGGCGGCGTGCGAAAGGTGACGCCGAAGACCTTGTTTTCGTCGTCGTTTTCCATGGAAAGGATTCGGGCGCCCGTCGGCCCGTGCGAGTAGATCTTGGCGATCGTCTTGATCTCTTGGATGAACACTTCCCGCTCCAGTCGAAAATCGTCCCACTGCGACATGGAAAAAACCTCCTCGTCGTCGTGTCCGTGATGGTCGCAACGGCACCCAAACCGCCGGGCGCCGTCCCTATGGGATGCGCTTTATCGGTTTCAGCTCGAAAAAAACCGTGGTAAGGAAGGAAGGTACCCAGGGCGGGACGCAAAGAAAAGGATTTTCTCGAGAGTTCGGTTCACGCTTTGATGCACACGGAGGCGCATGGTGGATCGGTTTGTTCCGTGGAACAGGAAGAAGACGTCCCTTTCGTGGGCGGTTGCCGCCCTTTTGCTGTGGATCGCCGCCGAAGCCGACGGCGCCCGGGCCGCAGACCCTTTTGTCGGCGTGCGCAAACTCCTCGAAGCGGAAGGATGCCCCCAGCCGTTGGTGGAGATGGTCTTTTCCGACATGGGGCATCCCGTGTACGGCAACGTGGCGCTTTCCATGAAGATTCGCGAAAGCGCCCTCAACTACGATGCCTTCCTGGAGCCGTCGGTCTTGGCTCGAGCCCGGGACTTTTGGAACACCCACGACGAGGCCCTGCACCGCATCGGCACCACCACCGGGGTGGACCCGTCGGTCATCGTGGCCATCCTCCTGGTGGAAACCCGCCTGGGCCAAAACACCGGGACGCACCCCGTGGCGACGACGCTCGCCACCTTCGCCCTCATGCTCGACCCAGCCGAGCGCGACCGCGTCTGGCGAATGCTCCCGGAAACCGACCGGGTTCGATGGACTCGAAGCCGCTTCGACGCCAAGCTGCAACAGCGGGCATCCTGGGCGCTTCGGGAACTGCGGGCTCTTGTGACGCTGGTCGAAAAGGGCTACACCGACGCCGCCCGCTGGCGCGGGTCCTACATGGCGGCCGTGGGCTGGCCCCAGTTCCTTCCCTCAAGCCTCCTTCACTACGGCGCGGACGGGGACGGAGACGGTCTCGTGGATCTCTATTCCCCGCCCGACGCCTTTGCCAGCATCGCGCGCTACCTCAAGGCCAACGGGTGGAAAAACGACGCCCCGTGGGAACAGCAAGAAAAGGTTATCCTTCGATACAACAACAGCCGACCGTACGCGGAAACTATCCTGGAAGCCGCTCGACGGCTGCGCGAGTCCCGGGCGGCCGCCCGAGGGCCGGCGCCGGAAGGGGCCCCCGTGGTGGAAGCGCCGGCGGCGCGGGAGACCTCGTCGTAGGAGCAATTACCGACGGGACGAGGCGCACAGGCGTTCGATCAGTTTCTTTTCCACCACGTCGGGAACCAGCCCCTTGACGTCCCCGCCCGAGACGACCACTTCCTTGATGATTCGAGAACTGATGTAGATCCAGCGCATGCCGGTCATGAGATAGAGCGTTTCGATGTTGTTGTTCAGTTTGCGGTTCATGAGGGCCATCTGAAACTCATATTCGAAGTCGCTCACCGCCCGAAGGCCCCGCAGGATGGCCCGGGCCCCCACGCGGTCCACATAGTTCACCAAAAGACCGTCAAAGGTGTCCACGTCGATGCGGCTCGCCAGGGGATGCCCCACGAGGGACCCGCGAATCATCTCCACCCGCTCTTCCAGGGAAAACAAGGGATTTTTGGCGGGATTGCTGGCCACGGCAATGATCACGCGATCGAAGATTTTCAGCGCCCGCTCGAGAAGATCCAGATGTCCGTTGGTGATGGGATCGAAAGAACCCGGATAGACCGCCAGCTTGTCCATGCCCCCTCCTTTACGCTCGCCTCGTTGGTTCCCGTGCCTGTCCAGCCGACCCACAAGGAAGGAAGGAACATAGCGCCTCGGCTCGAGAAAGTCAAAGAGTAGGCTTGTCGTCCAGGGGGACAACTGTGAGGGTCAGGGATCGTGCCCCCGTGATGCGGACCCGATCCCCCGGGCAGACAGGGGCGACACTTTCCGCCTTCCATCGCTCCCCCTCGACCAGCACCGTTCCCGTGCCGCCGGTCCAGGTCGCCACCTGCGCCGTCTTCCCCACAAAGGATTCGAGGCCCGTAAGAGGCGATCGGCCCCGCATTTTCCAACGAAAAAGCAAAGGCGCGATCACGTGCTCGCAGACTTCGTAGGCGAAAACGGCGAGAATGATCCCCAAAAGGAGCTTTCTCCCATCCATGGTCGGTGTCGACTCCTACGACGGCCGGGTTCGAAACGTTTTCAATCCAAGGCCTGATGCCCGAGGAACAACAGGCCGAAAACGGCGGCCACAACGATGGGATTCGTGTGCACCCACCGAACGGAACGGAGCACGGGTTGGGGCAGAAGGCGAAATTTCATCGACAGCCCCATCAAGCCCACAACGAAAACCAGGAGCAAGGACCATTCGGGAACGTTCGTAGAACGGCACCACGAAAGCTTGAAGTGGATCAGTGCCGTCAGCAGGGCAATGGGATTCAGGACATAATGCACGGGCATGAGATGCCTCTTGAACCACGCGTACCATTCGGCCGCCCTTTTCTTGGCCTCGCCCGCGGTTCTTTTCAGCACGAAGCGCCGCAGGAGAACCGTTCCCGCCACAGGGAAATTCCCCACAGCAAACAGCCACGCCGCGGCCTGCCCCGTGCCCTCGTTCCCGTGATCTTCGCCGTCCCCTTTGGAGGCATGCTCCTCGATTTTCCCCAGAATCCCATGGTCCGAACTCTTGCGGTGGTCGGCATGAGCCGCGGAAAACCCGCCCACCGCGAGGAAACCCATAATCAAAACCCACATCACGGCCCAATGCTTCATGGTGCCCTCCACCCCCTACAGAATTTCTCGACACTCGGCATCCCGCTCCTATACCCGGCTCAGATCCGCTGGCATAGAAAGTTTTCGGAACATCGTCCCTTTCTCCTTTGTGTGTAGGTCATGAAAAATCGCGAGGTCTGCTCTCCAGCGGCCTTTTAAGCCTTGCCTTCCGTCCCTTCAGCGCGCAGCGCGGCCAGGTGCGCCCTATCCCGGCTCACCTGAGGATCGTCCCCAATGCCCTGAGTGATCCATTCCAGGATCCGGCGCGGGAATTCTTCCGAAAGACTGTAGTAGACCCACCGGCCATCCTTGCGGGCCTTGACGAGGCGTGCCTTTTTCAGCACGTCCATGTGTCGTGACACGGTCCCCGTGGCAAGGCCGAGCATGCCCTTGATTTCGCACACGCACAGCTCTTCGAAGTGCCTGAGGGCCATGACGGCCCGCAGCCGGTTGGGGTCCGAAAGGGCTTTGAGGATGTTGATGAGCTTGTCCATGCTTCCTCGTTCCTTGTCCTTTAGCTAACTGTCGAACTTAAAACAGGCCTTCGAAGCGTCGTCAACCGCAAAATCGGCGCGAGGCGCGGGAACATGAGACCGTGGGCATGAAGAGGTCAGGGCGCGGGGGGATGTGGCATGGAGGAGAAAACCCGCGGCGGCCCAGGAGAGTCCAGGGTACGGGGGTGTGGGCTCATGGAGGCGGCACGGCCGTCACAGGTTCCCGGACAGGTCGCCTCCACGGCGGAAGAAGGTGACGGCCACGGTGCCGTACCGGCGCCGATCCGCGATCTGCCAGGGCGGAAAAGGTTCGGTCACGGGGTCGTGTTCGTGATGTTCGGCGACCACCAGGGCGTCCGGTGCGCTGATGGGCTCGAGGAGGGCGAGGGTCTTGCCGATCCACCCCTTGCCGTAGGGGGGATCCATAAAGATCAGGTCGAAGAGGCGGCTTTGGAAGGCGAGCCGGAAAATGGCGGCGGCCGCGCTCAGGACCAGGACTTCCCCTTCCGGGGGCCGAACACCGCAGCGTTCCAAGTTGGCTCGAATAAGGGCCACCGACGGCCGATGCGAATCCACGAAGACGGCGCAGCGTGCTCCGCGACTGAGGGCTTCCAGCCCCAAGGCGCCCGTGCCGGCAAAAAGGTCCAGCACCCGGCTTCCCACGACCCGCTCCCCGAGGATGCTGAAGACGGCCTCGCGGACCCGGTCGGCCGTCGGACGGACGGCCCCCGTTTTGGGCGCCGCCAATGTCCTTCCGCGAAAACGTCCGGCGATGATACGCACCTTAAAATCCGGGGACGCGCAGCAGGCCTTCCCGTGCCAGGATTTCCGCGATCTGGACCGCGTTGGTGGCGGCGCCTTTTCGAATGTTGTCGGCCACGATCCAGAGGACCAACCCGTTTTCCACGGAAATGTCCTTGCGGATGCGGCCGACGAAGGTTTCGTCCCGCCCGGCCGCATCCAGCGGCATGGGATAGCGACTCAGGCCCGGTTCGTCCACCACCACCACGCCTTGGGCTTTTTCCAACAAAGCCCTCGCTTCCTGAACGCTCAACGGTCGGTGCGTTTCCACGGCCACGGATTCGCTATGACCGTAATAGACCGGCACGCGCACCGTGGTGGCGCACACTTGGATGGCCGGGTCTTCGAAGATCTTTCGGGTCTCATTGACCATCTTCATTTCTTCTTCGGTGTAGCCCGTGTCGAGAAAGGCGCCGATATGGGGCAGGCAATTGAAGGCGATCTGGTGAGGATAGACGGCGCGGGGGACGGGCTGCGCCTGGACGATGGCCTGGACCTGCGCTTCCAGTTCAAAGACGGCTTTCTGCCCGGTCCCGGAGACGGCCTGGAACGTGGTGACCACGATCCGCTTGATTTTCGCTGCATCCTGAATGGGTTTCAGGGCGACCACCATCTGGATCGTGGAGCAGTTGGGGTTGGCGATGATCCCTTTGTGCTCGCGCACCGCATGGGCATTGACTTCCGGGACGACCAGCGGGATGTGGGGATCCATGCGAAAGGCGCTGGAATTGTCCACCACCACGCACCCCGCTTGGGCGGCGAGCGGCGCGAAGCGGCGGCTCACCGCGGCCCCCGCCGAAAACAGGGCGAGCTGCACCCCCTCGAAGGACCGCTCCGTGAGCTCTTCCACCGTGATGACCTTCCCGCGAAAGGCCACCTTTTTCCCCACGGACCGGGCGGACGCCAACGCCTTAAGGGAGGCCACGGGAAAATTCCGCTCCTCCAACACCTTGATCATCATGGTTCCGACGGCGCCTGTCGCGCCGACCACAGCCACTCGATACCCTTCGCTCATGCTCCGCCTCAGCTCCTCGATTCCAACCCGTATCGTTTCTTCACGTAGGCCATCAGCCCCCCGGCGCGCAGCAGCTCGATCATGAAAGGCGGCACGGGTGCCGCTCGATAGGATTTTCCTTGCGTGACGTTGGTAATTTCCCCCTTTTCCAGGCACACGGTAAACGTGTCGCCTTCGTGTGCGTCCCGAACCGCGTTCGCACATTCCAGGATGGGAAGCCCCATGTTGAACGCGTTTCGATAGAAGATCCGGGCGAAGTTCACGGCGATGACGCAGGCGACGCCCGCCGCCTTGATGGCGATGGGGGCGTGTTCCCGGGACGAGCCGCAGCCGAAGTTTTTGCCGGCCAGAAGAATATCCCCGACCCGGACCTTGGCCGGAAACTCAGGGTCCGCATCTTCCATGCAGTGGCGGGCCAGTTCCTGGGGATCGGACGTGTTCAGGTACCGCGCCGGAATGATGGCGTCGGTGTCCACATCGTCGCCGAAAATCCACACGCGTCCCGTGATCGTGGTTGCGCCGTCGCCGCAGACGTTCCCTTCTCCCATAACGTTTTTCAACTCCCTGGCGCTCTCAATGTGTCCAAGCCGCTCTCTGTGATTTCCGTCAGCGCACTTCGTCCGGATGGGCGATACGCCCCAAAACGGCCGATGCCGCCGCCACGGCCGGCGAACTGAGGTAGACTTCGCTGTCCGGATGGCCCATACGGCCCACAAAGTTTCGATTCGTGGTGGCCACGGCCCGTTCTCCGGCGGCCAGAATGCCCATGTGACCGCCCAGGCACGGCCCGCACGTGGGGGTGCTCACCGCCGCTTCCGCATCGAGGAAGATCTGCAGGAGCCCCTCGTCCAAGGCGTCCCGATAGATCTTTTGGGTCGCCGGAATGACGAGGCAGCGCACGGACGAGTGGACCTTGCGGCCCTTGAGCACCGCGGCGGCTTCCCTGAGGTCTTCCAGCCGTCCGTTGGTGCAGCTGCCGATGACCACCTGGTCGATGGCGATGGCGGGAAGCTCCGTCACCGGTTTCACGTTTTCCGGAAGATGGGGCAAGGCCACCATGGGATCCATGGCGGACACGTCCCATTCGTGGACCACCTCGTAACGGGCGTCCGCATCGGGGGCGAAAAACGTATAAGCCCTTTGGGCTCGGCCGTGGACGTATTGCCGCGTGATCTCGTCCGGCGTGATGAGCCCCACCTTGGCGCCCGCTTCGATGGCCATGTTGGCCATGGTCATGCGATGGCTCATGGGCAGCTTTTCGATCACCGGGCCGGCAAACTCCATGGCCATATACCGGGCGCCGTCCACGCCGATCCGCCCGATGGTGTAAAGAATAAGATCCTTGCCACCTACCCAGGGTTTCAGCCGCCCGTGGTAGACGAACTTCATGCTCGCCGGGACTTTGAACCACGTGGTGCCCGTGATCATGGCCGCCGCCAGATCGGTGCTCCCCACTCCGGTCGCGAAGGCGCCCAGAGCCCCGTAGGTGCAGGTGTGGCTGTCGGCGCCGATGATCACGTCGCCCGGAAGCACCAAGCCCAGCTCCGGAAGGAGCGCATGTTCCACGCCCATGCGGCCCACGTCAAAGTAGTGCGGGATGCCGAATTCCCGCGCAAAGTCCCGAAGCATCTTCACCTGCATGGCGGAGGCGATGTCTTTGTTGGGCGTGAAGTGGTCGGGAATCAGAGCAACCCTTTGAGGATCGAACACCCTTTGAGCGCCGGATTCGCGGAACGCCTTGATGGCGATGGGCGCCGTGATGTCGTTTCCGAAACAGAAATCCACGCGCACTTCCAGCAGTTCACCGGCGTGGACCTCTGGGCGGTCCGTATGCGCGGCGAGAATCTTTTCCGCAAGCGTCATGGGCATGGAAGGTTCCTTCCGCTGGAGGTTCAGCCTGCCGAGGATCCGTTTTCCCGGGGAATTTCGTGAACGTTCTTTCCGTTTTCCGGCGTCTTGGGCCGCCTGACGGCCCGCACCACGTAGCGCACCGGCCCGGAAAGGACATAGAGGGTAAAGATGATGAAGAGCATCACCGACGGCTTGGCCGCCACGACCGTGACCAGAAGCACCAGCACGAAAAGGACGGGAAGGGGCCGTCCCTTGACCACTTCCAGTTCCTTGAAGCTGTCGAAGGGAATGCTGCTCACCATCAGGAAACCCAAGACGTAGGTCATGAGCAGAAAAACCACATGCACGGGACTGAAATCGGGCCCCTTGATCTTCAGGAGAAACAGCACGGTGGTGGCCACCATGCAGGCCGCTCCAGGGATGGGCAATCCCGTGAAATACTTCCTGCTCCCCGTCCCCGTCTGCACGTTGAAACGGGCGAGCCGCAAAGCGCCGCAGGCGACGAACAAAAAGGCCGCAAGCCAACCCAACCGCCCGAAGGGTTTGAGCGCCCACAGGTACATGAGCAGTCCCGGGCCGACGCCGAAGGCCACCAGATCCGCCAGGGAATCGTATTCCACGCCGAACCGGCTCGTGGCCTTGGTGAGGCGGGCGATTTTGCCGTCCAGAATGTCGAACATGCAGGAGACCAGAATGGCGATGGCGGCCTTGTCGTAGTTGCCGTTGATGCTGCTCACGATGCCGTAGAAGCCGCTGAACAAATTGCCCGTGGTGAAAAGATTGGGGATTACGTAGGTCACCGGTCCGGTCTGGCCGTCCTCGGACCACCGTTTCTTCTTTCGTCTTTTGGAATAAAACCGGTTTACGGGATTCGACATAGAATCGTCTCCCCGGCGAAGACCTTCTGCCCCTTGCGGACCAGCACTTCACCTGCTGGGGGAATATAGACGTCGAGGCGGGAGCCGAATCGAATCATGCCGAAACGTTCCCCCTGCCGCAGAACATCCCCGACGCCGGGCCAAAAGACGATGCGGCGGGCGATGAGGCCTGCCACTTGCGTGACCACGACGGAGGCGCCGGATTCCGTTTGGATTCGAATCCAGTTCTGTTCGTTTTCCAGGCTCGCCTTGTCTTTGTCCGCCGCAAGGAACCTTCCTTTTTGATAATACACGTCGGTGATCCGCCCGTCCACAGGCGCCCGGTTCACGTGGACGTCAAAGACGTTCATGAAGATGCTGATCTTCCAGCAGGGCTGCTGCGTGAAGCGGGGTTCCACCGTCTTTTCCACCACAATGATCCGCCCGTCGGCCGGAGAAACCACATCGCCCGGACGGGCGTTGGACCATCGGACGGGATCCCGAAAGAAGTGGACCATGAGGACCGTTACGGCGGCGAGGGCGAGCGTGGGCGCGGGCCAACCGAGCAGCGCCGTCGTCACTGTCAGGAACACGCCCGTCAGCACATAAGGAAGCCCTTCTGGAATGAAGGGCACCTGGTAGCGAAGCCGCCGAAAATCGGACGGCCCGGGCACATCGGCCATCACCGCCAAATCCCCCTCTTTGCCCCCTTACCCTGCCCTCTTCCTCCACGGAAGAAGGCCAAATAACCCCCTGACCAACCGTCTCCGCCGACCGCACGGAACCACTCGCATGCAACCGACCGTGGGTTGGGGGGAGCGCAGCGAACCCCAACACCGACCGTCCGTGAAGGCGAGGGCGCCAAACCCCACCATTCCTTGCGCCAAAGGGGCAAGGTCCCCCGCCCCCGGGTTTCTACGCAAACTCTTTGGCATCCAAAAACGGCATCATGGCGCGAAGCCGCTTGCCCACCTGTTCCACCAACTGGGCCCGTTCCCGCTGCCGAATCGCCCGGAACATGGGGGTGCCCGCCTGGTTTTCCAAGATCCATTCCCGGGCGAAAGCCCCCGTTTGGATTTCCTGCAGGATTTTTTTCATCTCGCGGCGGGTTTCTTCCGTGATGATGCGTTTACCGCGCGTGTAGTCGCCGTATTCGGCGGTATCGCTGATGGAATAGCGCATGTAGGAAAGCCCGCCTTGGTAGATGAGGTCCACGATGAGCTTGAGTTCGTGCATGCATTCAAAGAAGGCGATTTCCGGCTGATAGCCCGCTTCCACCAGGGTTTCGAAACCCGCCTTGATGAGTTCGGACACCCCGCCGCACAGGACGGCCTGTTCTCCGAAAAGGTCCGTTTCCGTCTCTTCCTGGAACGTGGTTTCCATGACCCCGGCTCGCGTGGCACCGATCCCTCGCGCGTAGGCGAGGGCCGTTTGCAGGGCCTGGCCGCTGGCATCCTGATGGACGGCCACCAGGGCCGGCACGCCGGCTCCCCGCACGTATTCGCTGCGCACCAGATGCCCCGGCCCCTTGGGCGCGACCATGACCACGTCCACGTCTTTGGGCGGCACGATTTGGCCGAAATGGATGTTGAACCCATGGGAAAAGAGAAGCGTCTTGCCCCGGGTCATAAACGGGGCCACATCCTCTCGATACAGCCGAGCCTGAATGTGGTCGGGGACCAGCATCTGGACGACGTCGGCTTTTTCCGCCGCTTCGCGGGCGCTCACAGGCTCGAACCCGTCTTCCACCGCCTTGTCGTAGTTGGCAGAGCCGGCCCTCTGGCCGACGATGACCTGAATGCCGCTATCGCGAAGATTCTGGGCTTGGGCGTGCCCCTGGCTGCCGTAGCCGATGACGGCCACCGTCTTTCCCTGAAGAAATTTGGCATCGGCATCCGCTTCATAAAAAATCCGCATGGATTCTCCTCCTCACGAGAGATCAGTGTTTTTTGGCACGCGCCAGCGCCGCCTTGCCCGTGCGGGCCACTTCCACAATACCGATCTGGCCCAACAGCTCCAGGATGGCCTGGATCTTGCCATCGTCTCCGGTCACTTCGATGGTGTAGAAATGCGGGCTCACATCCACCACCTTTGCTCGAAAGATGTCCACGATGCGCAGCACTTCCGCCCGCGTGTGCTGTTCGGCCCGCACCTTGATCAGGGCCATTTCCCGCTCCACGAATTCCGTGTCGCGAAAGTCGAAGACCTTGATGACGTTGATGAGTTTGTTGAGCTGTTTGATGATCTGTTCCAGAATGTGCTGGTCTCCCGTGGTGACCAGGGTGATGCGGGACAGACCGGGCTCGTTGGTTTCCGCCACCGTCAAGGATTCGATGTTGAACCCCCGGCCGCTGAAAAGCCCCGCCACGCGGGACAGCACCCCCGGCTGGTTTTCCACCAGCACGCCGATGGTATGTTTCGATCCGTTTGGTCTGTTCATGCTCATACGAGTAGCATCTCCGAAATTTCTTTGCCCGCCGGCACCATGGGATAGACGCCTTCTTCGGGATTGACCCAAAAATCCATCATTACGGGCCTTCGCGTGGAAAAGGCCTCACGCAAGACCGGCTCCACCTCTTCGGGTTTCGTGGCCCGAAGCCCCACGGCACCGTAGGCATCGGCCAGTTTGACGAAATCCGGCGAGGCGTCCAGGCACGTGGCGCAGTAGTTCTTGTTGTAGAACAGTTCCTGCCACTGGCGGACCATGCCGAGAAACCGGTTGTTCAAGATGGCGATTTTCACCGGCAGATCATGGCACACCGCCGTCATCATTTCCTGAATGTTCATCTGAATGCTGCCGTCTCCGGCCACGTCGATCACCAGCCGGTCGGGAAAGGCGACCTGCGCGCCGATGGCCGCCGGAAGCCCGTAGCCCATGGTGCCCAACCCCCCAGAGGTGAGCAGCGTTCGGGGTTTGGTGAAATGGAAATACTGAGCGGTCCACATTTGGTTTTGGCCCACTTCCGTCGTGATGATGGCATCCTCGCTGGCCAGTTCGAAAATTTTTTCCACCACGTACTGCGGCTTGATCCCGTCCCCTTCCTGTTTGTAGGCCAGCGGATAGGTTTCCCGCCACTGGCGGATCTGATCCAGCCACGGAAACCGCAGTTCGTCCAGGTTTTCGATGGGTTCCTTTTCCACCAGCTCATTGAGGCGCTGCAGGGCCTTCTTGCAATCCCCCACGATGGGAATGTCCACCAAGACGTTCTTACTGATGCTCGTCGGATCCACATCGATATGGATGATTTTGGCCTTGGGGGCGAAGCCCGAAATCTTGCCCGTAACGCGGTCGTCAAACCGGGCCCCGATGGCGAAAAGGACGTCGCAGTTCTGGACGGCCATGTTGGCCCGAAACGTCCCGTGCATGCCCAGCATGCCCAACCACAGAGGGTGCAGAACCCGCTCCCCTGTTTCCTTTTTGATGACGGCGGGAAAGCCTCCCAGGCCCATGAGGGTCGTCGTCACGGGGGCTTTGAGCCTTTCCGCAAGGCGCAGCAGTTCCTTATGAGCGCTGGAGATGATGACGCCGCCTCCGGCGTAGAGCACCGGCCGTTTGGCGGTTTTCAGAAGCTCCCAGGCTCGATGGATCTGTCCCTGGTGGGGTTCCACGGTGGGGCGGTACCCGCGCAGGTTTACCGTCTTGGGGTAGCGAAACTCCGTGGACGATTGGATGACGTCCTTGGGCAGATCCACAAGCACCGGACCCGGCCGGCCCGTTCGCGCAAGATAAAAGGCTTCCCGAATGACGCGGGCCAGGTCGTTGACGTCTTTCACCAGGTAATTGTGCTTGGTGCAGGGACGGGTGATCCCCACGATGTCCACTTCCTGAAAGGCGTCGTTGCCGATGAGCGGCGTGGGCACCTGGCCGGTAAACACCACCATGGGCACCGAGTCCATGTAGGCCGTGGCGATCCCCGTGACCGTGTTGGTGGCCCCGGGGCCGGATGTCACCAAGCACACGCCCACCTTCCCCGTGGCCCGGGCGTAGCCGTCGGCCATGTGCGCGGCCCCCTGTTCGTGCCGCACCAGAATGTGACGGATGGGATGGTTCGGCATCTCATGATAGATGTCCAAAACCGCCCCGCCGGGAAAGCCGAAAATGACTTCCACACCTTCCTTTTTCAGGCATTCGAAAAAAATCTGGGCTCCTGTCAGTTTCATGGGCTTCCTCAAAAAACGTGGAAGGTCCCGGCCGCCTTGGAGCTGCGCCGGACACCCCCGCCGAGGGTTTGATAGTGGCTAACTCATTTTGTTTTTTTGCCTTTCCTTTCGGTGAAGGGTCACTTTAGAGAAATTGCCCTCGAGTGTCAACGACCGCGCATTGACAAACCGGCGCCGCTGTATGATTTTTGATGGCCGAAGCGGCGGCAACGGAATCAGAATATCTTGAAGGATACGGTCATGAAAGTGCAGCCCCATTGTTCGGTGACCCTGAGCTATACCCTGGAACCGGCGGACGAAGGGCCTTTTCCGTTTCCCACAGGGCCCTTTCGCATGGAATGCCTGGTGGGCCATGGCCGGCTTCTGCCGCCTTTGGAGCAGGCCGTCTTAGGCCTGGATGAAGGGGACCATGTGGAAGTGGTCCTGAAGCCGGGCGAGTTCGTCGAAGATGCCGGGGGCGGGCGGATCGTCCCCGTGGCCCTGGAAGCCATTGCCGAGGAAGGACCGCATCCGGTGGGATCCATCCGCCACATGATGGATGAGGCGCGGCGATTACAGCCCTTTCGCGTGATGAAACAGGAGGGCGGCGCCGTGTGGGCGGATTTCAGCCATCCTTTTTCGGGACGATCCTTCCGTTTTCGAATCCGGGTGGAAAAAGTCCGTTGGGCCACCCTGGAAGAAATCAAAAACGCCGCGCACCACGGTGCGCCCCATTGAGGTTTCGAAAGCATGTTCATGGGCCCGAAGAAAGATTCACCCTCTGCGCAGCCATCCCCCGTCATGGACGCTCTCGGCGCCGTCGCCCGTTTCTTTTTCGAGATGGGCATGCTCAAACGCACGGCCCGTTCCGGATTCCAGTTTTTGGGTTCCGGGAAAGAATCGGTGGCGGACCATTCCTTTCGCGTGGCCGTCATCGGCTACGCCCTGGCGCGCCTCACCGGCTATGCCGACCCCTACAGGGTCGTGTGCCTGTGCCTGTTCCACGACATGGCGGAAGCGCGCACGGGCGACATGAACTACGTGAACAAGCAGTACGTGACGGTCCATGAGGCCAAGGCCGTCCGCGATCTCACGAGCCCGCTTCCCTTTGGGGACGAATTGCGCGCCTTCATGGAGGAATACCGGGAAGGCACGTCGGAAGCTGCCCGATTGGCCCACGATGCAGACCAGCTGGACCTTCTGCTGGAACTCAAGCAGCAGAAGGATTTAGGGAACGCCTACGCCGCCGACTGGATTCGATACGCCGTGGAGCGTCTTCAAACCCCGGTGGGCCGGCGTACCGCCCACGTCATTTTGGAAACGGATTCCGCCGCCTGGTGGTTCGACGGCCACGACGAGTGGTGGGCCAAACCCCACCCCGACCCCCCGCCCGACCCCTAAATCGATGGATCCGTGCCGAAGGGCTCCCGCCGCTTCTTAGCCCTTCTTTTTGGGTTTGCGGTCCAGGAGGGAAACCACCTTGGCGGGAGCCTCACCGGGACCCTTGGGGGACGGGGCCGGTGCGCCTTCGCCGGGTTGCTCCTCTTCGCCGGGCGTCGCAACGTCCTCGGCCGGCGCTTCCACTTTGACCAGGCGCATGGGATGCCCGCCCATGGTGAATTCTTCGCCGTTAATATAGGCTTCCCGCAAGATCCAGGTCACCGTGATCAGGGGAACCTGCAAAACGAGCATCTTCACCTGCCACCATTGCGGCTTGGGATCCGGGGATATGTTTTCGATTCGAGCGAAAAACGCCGGCTTGCCTTCGATGTGCACCAAAACGAGATCGCCTTCTTTCGTCATAGGTCTCGCCCGCTCCTTTCGAGCCCTCACCGTCATCCTGGAATCTTTTGAGCCCCGTGCGCCTCGTCGATGCGTTCCGCCAGGCGCCGGATCTTTTCGCCCGCACGAAGCGCCTCGATCCATTGCCGGGGAAGAGCCTCAAAGCCATGGTGCGCCCCCAGCACCATGCCGACGAGAAGGCCTCGGCCCGCCGAGTCCCCTCCGACCATGACGTTTTGAATGAGAGCCTCGCGCAGATCGTCGGCGTATCGGGCGATCAGGTGCACGACGGACGGAAAGGCTCCGTCCACCGCACAGCTTTGCCCGAAGTCCAAAACGGCCGCTTCCGTCTCCATGGATGCGCTTTCCAGACCGTGGCGCACCCAGGACACCAGAGGCTCCTGGAGGGACATTTCTTGGAGCACGGTTTCCAGGGCGTCCGCCGGATGTTTTCCCGAAAGGACCGTCAGGGTCACGCGGGCGAAATAGGCCGCCGCTTCCACCACCGTGGGATGGTTGTGGGTCATGGCCGTTTGGGCCCGCACCGCCTCCAGGCAGCCTTGGGGGTCGTTTCGATGGGCATAGAGGACGGGCGCCGCCCGTCCCGCACCGGCCAGGTCCGTGGACGAAGCACCCGACGTTTCCGGGCCGTGCCCTTCGGCAAATCGCTGGAGCGCGGCCTTGGTGGCCTTGTCCACATAGCCCCGGTAATCCGTGAAAAGACGGCGCCATCGTGCGGCGAAATCCGAAAGATGAAAGCACCCGCCGGTTTCGGCCAGGGATTCCAGCAGGACGAGCATCTGATCGCCGTAATGGGTGAAATCTCCGGCCACCTTGCCGGAATGGTAGGAATCCGGAGCCGGTGCCAGGTAGTGTTCCACGCGGCCGAATCGTCTTCGAATCACCGCTGGATCATAGATCCAGTGGGCTCCCAGGGCCAAAGCGTCGGCGGCGAAAGCCGCCCAGAGCATGCCTCGAGCCTTATGGTCCATGCCTCATCCTTTCCGGGAAGGGTCATCCCGATGCGTTCCGGCTTTTCCTCTTCGAACCCGCGCCTTTCCCGCGTGTCACGGGACCCGTGACGTCATCAAAGCATTTCGGCACGGTTCGGGTCAATGGCGAAGCCGTGACGGGAAGGGCCCCCGGGGCGGCCGAGCCCGCAGGCTTTCTCAGACACCGTGCAGGCTCAGGATTTGGCGGCAGCACCGGTTGTGGTAGGTGACGTCCAAACCGTAGAGGGACTGAAGGCCGTCATCCATGAGAAAGTGCGCCGTGGGCAGATCCTGCACCACGCAGCCTTGATGGAGCACGACGGTGCGGTCGGTGAGGGCCGAGACGAAGCAGATGTCGTGGCTGATGAGGATGAGCGTCGTCGACAGATCGTCCAGGATGCGCAGGAGCCGCTCTTCGTTTTCCGGATCCAGATTGGCCGTGGGCTCGTCCAGGATGAGCACCCGGGGTTCCATGGCGAGCACCGCCGCCAGGGACAGCCTCTTGCGTTCCCCCGCGCTCAAATGGTGGGGGACGCGCTCCGCCATGCCGTCCAAACCCACTCGGGCCAAGGCTTCGTGGACCCGACGGCTCAACCGTGGTTCCGTGAAACCCAGGTGTTTCAAGCCGAAAGCCACCTCGTCGAAGCAGCTGGAGGAAACCATCTGGTCCATGGAATCTTGGAAAACAATCCCCACGGAACGCCACAGCTCCTTGCGCACTCGACCCCGGACGGGCTGCCCTCGAAACCGATAGACGCCGCGCCCGGTTCGAATGCCCACCAGGACCGAAGCCAAGGTGGATTTTCCCGCGCCGTTTTCTCCCAAAAGCGCGATCCGTTCCCCGTCCTTCATGTGCAGACAAACCCGTCGAAGTCCCCATGTCCCGTCGGGATAGCGATAGCAATAGTCTTCCAGGGCGATCAAAGGCGGCCCGGTCCGTTCCTCCATCGGATCCAAAACCGGTTTTTCCATCGGGCGTGCGCGGGGTCGAAGCGCATGACCTAAAGGGCTGGAGGCCGCGCTTTCGGCGTGGAATTTTTCCTGCGCCCTTTTTGAAAAGGCTTCGTGGTCGGGTTCGCCGCGGAACGCCACGTCATGGTGTCCCGAGCAGCACAGAAAGCGAAAGGTAAAATCCAGCCCATGTTCCCTGAGAGACGGGCGATGGGCGATAAGCGCTTCGAAGTCCGTATCGTGGTGCACGGCCCCACGGTGCAGCACCACCGCCCTTTGGCACAGCCCGTAGAGGAACATGAGGTCGTGGCTGATGCACAGAAGTGTTCCGGAAAATCGATGCAGGACGTCCAGCAGCATTTCTGTGTTCCTGGAATCCAGGTTGGCCGTGGGCTCATCGAGAATGAGAACGGACGGGCGGCGCGCGAGGATGGCGGCCAAAGCGGCCCGTTTTCGCTGACCGTAGCTTAGATGGTGCGGAGCCTTGGCGGCATGGGCGCCCAGTCCCACGAGATCCAGCATCTCGGAAACGATGGCCGACGCCTCCTCCGGGGAAACCCCGTCGTTCAGCGGTCCGAAGGCCACATCGTCCGCCAGGCGATTGCAGAACAGGTGATCGTCCGGATCCTGAAAGAGAATGCCCACCCGCCGCCGAAGATCGCTCAGGGCATCCTTGCCGACCGTTCGCCCATCGAAGATCACCCGCCCGCGGGACGGGCCGATGAGGCCGCAGAGGACTTTGGCCAGGGTGGTTTTGCCGGATCCGTTTTGGCCGACGAGAGCGATCTTTTCCCCGTAAAGGACGCTCAAGGAGACGCCGCGTAGGGCTTCTTTGCCGTCGGGGTACGTGTAGGAAACATCATCCAGCTGAAACAGGACGGCTTCCGAAGACCTTCTCGGGGCAACCGGCGTCGCCTGCCAATGCATGGGAAGACCTCTTTTAAAAGCCCAGAAACCGGGCCACCGCCCCCTGCCACCGATCGAGGGCGAAGAGCCCCACGGCCGTGCCCACCCAAAGCGCAGCCCAGGCCCAATCCCGGGGTGTTGCACAAAACTGCACCGTGGACGGAAACACCCCCGTGTATCCCCGGCACAACATGGCTTCGTAGACCCGTTGGGTTCTTTCCATACTGCGCACGAAAAGCATTCCCACAAAACAGCCCAGATGGCCCAGCGTGTCCCAGCCGCTTCGGCTGCGGAAGCCCCGCACCGTCATGCCCACCCACATGCGCTGCATCTCATGGCGAAACACGAACACATACCGATACATGAGCAGGATCATCTGGCACAGGACAACGGGGACGCCGAGCCTTTGCACGGCGGCCATGGTCACCGAAAAGGGGGCCGTTTTCAGCAGCGGTTCCATGAGCAGGGCGACGATCACGGCTTTGGCGCAAATACGTGCGGCCAAAACAAACCCCCGGGCATTGAACGGCACAAACGGCACACCTTCGAGGACGATTCGACGATCCCCTTCATGGAAGGGAACGGTCAGGGGCATGATGAAAAGAAGCATCAGAAGAAAGCCGCTCATGGCCGAAAGGCGCCGCGCCGCAGCCCTTAGTGGCGTTCCGGCGACGACAAGGGACCCGGCGGCGACGGCCAACCCCGCGAATAACCCGAACCCATGGTTCAGGGACACCACCACGAAGGAAAAGAAAACGAGGGAAAAGATTTTGCATCGAGGGTCCCATCGATGAAAGAAGGAGGAACCCGAACCGGCGGCATCCAGTTCGGGCACGGAGGCATCAGCGTCCGAGTCGCTCGAAACGTCAGACTCCCCTTTTCCACGTTTGTCGAAGCCGCTGAAAAGCCAAAGCGATGCCATCGCCGCCGTGGCCGCGGCCACGACGAAGGCCGCGGCCCACCAGGGGATTACGGTCACGCTCACGCCTTCGGCCTCCCCCCCGGGTGCCGAAGCAATTCGGGCTTCACCTTCTGCAGAAAGGACACCACAAAGGCCGAAATCACCCCTTCAAGGACGAGCACCGGCACGTGGGCCGCCACGGCGATCTTGGCGACCCCGAAAAAGTCTTCACCGCCCGTGGCCAAAAGGGCGGCAAGGATCAAGGCGGCGAGCGTCACGGCCGCCGCCGAGGCCGAGGCCGCCGTCACGACCGCCCCGGTGGCACTGCGGGCGCCGATTCGGCGAAACAGCCAGGCGGCGAACCATGCCGGCAGGCCCATCATGAGGCCGTTGGCGCCGAGGGCCGTGAGACCCCCGAACTGGAAGAGGAAGGATTGAAGGACCAGCCCCAGAAAGATGGACAGAAAGGCGCTCCACCCCGTAAGGATGCCCACAAGGCCCGGAAGCAGCAGGTGCACGCTGGTGGGCCCCAGAGGCACGTGAATGAGGGAGGCCACGAAAAAGGCGGATGTCATGACGGCAATCTTGGGCAGCTCTTCTCCGTCCGTTTTTTTGATGCTGAGCGCCAGACAGAGCCCCGAGGCCGCAAAGGATCCTACGGCCACCGCCGTGGGTAACACCCCGTCCGAAAGATGCATGATTCGAAACCCTTCCTAATTGGGTTAGGGGCCCGATCGCTGGTGCCGCCGGCGGGCGTGCAGGTAAAACGCGATTCCGAAGAATCCCAAGATGTAGCCGATCCCCCCGACAATGTCTTTGAAGCCCGGCTCGTTGAGGGCGACCTTCAGGGCGGCGATTTCCCTTTTGACGGCACGCAGTTCCTGGGCCATTTCCCGCTGCTGGCTCTGCATCGCCTCAAGGATCCGCACAGCCTCTCCGGTCCATTTTTCCGCGTCGGCACCGACGGCGGCGGACTCCCGCGCTTCGGACGACCCCGTCGCGGGCTCCGCCGCGAGCGCCGGGATGCCCGCACAGCTAAAGCACATGACAAATATAGCGAGCACAAGGCGAACCTTCATGGGAGTGCCCTCACATGTCGCTCTTTTTCAACGTGGCGACGGCCCGGTGTCCCATGGAAGCGTTCACTTCGATGGTCAAATCCGTCTTCTCGGAAGGCACGGGAAATTGGGCGCGCCCTTGAGTATCGGTTTTCCCCTCGAAAATTTTCGCCCCCTTTGGATCGGTGACGGTCACCGCCCCCTGGACCACTGGGGAACCGTCGGGAAAATAGCTTTCCACAAAGACGGTCCCCCCTTCCGCATAGGCGAAGACGTTCACCTTATGGGCCCAGGCCGACGCAGAGGAAAATCCCGTCAGCAGGAGCGCCGAAACAACCGCCCATACAGCCTTTCGAACGAAAATTCTTAGTTTTCTTGCCATCATCGCCCCTTCTGTCTCGTCTTTCAAACGAAAGGCCGAACGTCTCCATTCGACGTCGGCCTTCGTGACCGCCCTTCCCAGGGTTGGCTTTCCGCCCGAGAATGCGCGCTTCAGCGCGGATTCCATGACGCTCGCACCATAATCCCCTCTCGGGGCGCCGTCAAGCCGGTTCCAAAGTATCCATGGGCCCACGGCTGAACGGATCGTTTTGATCCATAGGTCCAAGAGCCCTCCGCCTCTACCTTCCACAAAACCTGTCTGGGCCCGCTTGGAAAAGAAAACCCTTGTTTCGGTACGTATCTTGCTTTAGGCTTTTTGCGGAAAGGAAACGGAAGACGCATGATCATGCACAGTATAGTGAACGTGATGAACCTGGCCTTGGAAGCTTTCGGCGTGCAGGCGCACACTCCATGGTTTACTTCGGGTTACGCTCCGTGGGCGTCTCGGTGGTGTCCTTTCTTTGGGGGATGGGTCAGAGGATGGGCCGCCCTGATTCCCGGGATCCTTTTCTGGATTCTTGTTTGCCTCATTATGATCCTTTTGATCCGGCGACTGCTGCGGTCTTCACCGGACGAACCGGGGCCGTCGGCCGGGTCGTCGCGGGCCGAGGACATTCTCAAGGAGCGGTATGCTCGAGGCGCGATCACGGAAGAGCAGTTTCATCAAATGCGGGAGCAAATCCGGTGAGCTCCCGGAACGGCAAAGCCCGCGGCGCCGTCGCGCTATTGACCGTTCTTCTTGTTGTCGTTCCCGCCGCTGCGCGCGCCTGCTGGGGAAAACACGGCGCCGTCAAGGCGGGCATTTCGAAAGGTCTTCATTTCAAAAGCTCGCCGGAAAACCTTCCTAATCATGAAAAGTCCCCATGCCGGCTAGAAGATTGCACGCCGGTCTCCGTCCCATCACAGACTTTGTCCGCCCTTTGGAACACCTCCCATCACGGGCACGCCCCGGAAGCCCCTCTGGTGCGATCGCCCATGAGTGGGCCCCCGTATGGATTCGACGTTCTGAACCGCCCCGCCGTCCTTGAAAACATGCCTTCTTGGCCACTTTCTTCGCCGGAGGCGTGCCACGACAGCCTGCTGTGTTGAAAGGTTGCCGTTCCCTTTTTTGCGCTGAAATTCACATCGATATCATTCGCACCTTTTGAACCCGCCGCTCGGCCAGGGTTTACTGGCCACCTCGGCCTCAGCGCGGCGTCATGGGAGTTCAAAGGCAATGTGGATCGTCCGCTTGGCTTTATGCCGCCCCTACACCTTTGTGGTGGCGGCCTTGGTTCTCCTTGTGCTGAGCCCCTTCGTGCTCATGCGCACCCCTACCGACATCTTTCCTCAGATCAACATCCCCGTGGTCAGCGTGATCTGGCTCTACAACGGTTTAAGCGCCAAAGAAGTGGAAGAGCGCATCGTGTATTTGAGCGAGCGTCAAATCAGTACCGTGGTGAACGACATCGAGCATATCGAGTCAACCTCCTATACCGGCGCCGGTGTGATTAAAGTTTTTCTTCAGCCGGAGGCTTCCGTTTCGGACGCGGTAGCGCAAATCACCGCCAGCGGTCAGTCGGTGATGCGCCTTTTGCCTCCAGGCATGTCTCCGCCTCTCATCATCCGTTACAACGCCTCGTCCGTCCCCATTCTACAGTACAGCCTCGCCAGCGAGAGCCTCTCCGAACAGGAACTCCAGGACCTGGCCATGAACCGGGTCAAGGTCGGCCTGTCCACCGTCCGGGGCACATCCATCCCCACCCCGTTTGGGGGAAAAGCTCGCGTTGTGGCCGTGGATATCGATCCGGTGGCCCTCCAGGCGAAGAACCTCTCGCCCATGGACGTGGTGGCCGCTTTTAACGCCCAAAACCTCCTTCTGCCCAGCGGCAGCGTCAAGATCGCCGAGACCGAATACGAGGTCTCTCTCAACAGCAGCCCCGAGGTGCTCCAGGCCTTGAACGAACTGCCCGTCAAGAGCATCAACGGCACCGTGATTACCGTGGGCGATGTGGCGCACGTGCACGACGGATATCAGCCGCAGCGCAACGTGGTTCGCTTGGATGGCGTGCGCGGCGTACTACTGACAGTCTTCAAGAGCGGTGCGGCGTCCACTTTGAGTGTGGTGGACGGCGTGAAGAAAACCATGCCGAGGATTCTCGCCGGTCTGCCTCCTGAACTGAAGGTCAAGGAGTTTGCCGACCAGTCATTGTTCGTGCGTGCGGCCGTAAACGGCGTGATCAAAGAAGGCCTTCTCGCCGCCCTCCTCACAGCCGGCATGATTCTCCTCTTTCTCGGCTCTGGACGTAGCGCCGTGATTATCGCGCTGTCCATTCCCCTTTCCATTCTGATCTCCCTGGCGGTCCTGAGTGCCACGGGGGAAACCATCAACCTAATGACCCTGGGCGGCCTGGCCCTTTCCGTGGGCATTTTGGTGGACAACGCCACCGTGGTGATCGAAAACATCCACCGGCAGATGGGGTCCGGGAAAACGACCGTCACGGCGATTCTCGAGGGGGCGCACGAGGTTGCCCTGCCCACGCTGGTATCCACAATCTGCATCTGCATTGTTTTCGTGCCCATGTTCCTGCTGAAAGGCGTGTCCCGATATCTTTTCGTTCCTTTGGCCCAGACGGTGGTCTTCGCCGTGGCGGCAAGCTACGTCGTCTCTTTCACTCTCGTCCCCACCCTGGCGGCGTGGTTTTATCGTCATGGTCCTCAGGCATCGCCCTGCGCCGACGCCCCTTTCGTGCCTACTGTGCCGAAGAGTTTCTTCGCAGCCATGCACCACGGGTTTCTTTCAGGTTTCGAAAGGTTCCGCGCAGGCTACCGTCGCCTACTCTCCCTCGCCTTGGCACACCGGGTTTTCTTCAGTGTCTGCTTCCTCGCCTTCTGCGCCGCCTCCTGGATCCTCGTTCCCCACCTCGGCCAAGACTTCTTTCCCACCGTGGATGCGGGGCATTTCCGTTTGCATCTGCGAGCACACGGGGGCACCCGGATCGAAGAGACCACCCGGCTGGTGGACCGGGTGGAAGTCGCGATCCGCGAGGAAATTCCGGCGGCGGAGCTTGCTGGCATTTTGGACAATATCGGCATTCCTTCCGGAGGCATTCCGCTGGCCTATAGTGACAGCGGGGTGACCGGAACCAATGACGCGGACATTCTCGTGTCTCTCTCCCACGGCCACCGCGCTGCGGACCGCTACGTCTCCCGGCTGCGGTCTCGTCTTTCGCGAGACTTCCCAGACACCACCTTCTATTTCCTTCCCGCCGACATCGTGAACCAGACCATCAACTTCGGACTGCCGGCCCCCTTCGACATTCAAATTGTCGGCCGACAGCTGGAGAAGAACCGGGCCGTCGCGGAAAAATTGGCGGAAGAGATTCGTCGCATTCCCGGAGCAGTGGATGTTCGCGTGCAGCAGCCCGCCGATCAACCGCGGCTTCGCTTCGTCGTCGATCGCACCAAGGCCTCTCAGATCGGCCTCACCGAACGGGACGTGGCGAGCGCGGTGATGCTGAGTCTGACCGGAAGCAGTCAAACGCAGCCCAACTACTGGCTCAATCCCAAAAGCGGCATCCAGTATCTGGTGAACATCAGGGTCCCCGAATATCGGCTGGATTCCTTTGAGGCTCTAAACACCATCCCCCTGAGCGCCGCAAAAACCGACAAAATGGGGCAAATTCTGACCAACGTGGCCTCCTTTGAGCGCGCCACGGGTTCCCCCATTTTTTCTCATTACGGCGTGCAGCCTGTCATCAATATCTACGGTGGCGTGAGCGGACGGGATCTGGGCGGGGTCTTGGCGGACATCAAGCCGCACATCGACCAGGTGGGCAAGGATTTACCCAAAGGATCCTTCATCAGCCTTCGGGGCCAGGCGGAAACCATGTATGTCGGCTTCGTCGGGCTGGGTATAGGGATGGGCCTTGCAATGCTTTTCATCTATTTGTTGCTGGTGGTTTTTTACCAAAGCTGGCTGGATCCTTTGGCGATCATCGCCGCCCTTCCGGGAGCCTTGGCAGGTGTTCTCTGGGGGCTTCACTTCACGTTCACAACGGTGAGCGTTCCCGCCTTAATCTGAAGTTCCCCATGATGAAAAAACTAAGCTATTGACTTTTCAGGTGAAATAAAAATATTGCAGCCAATCACATGGCTACATTAGCAAGGACACCCCCAGCAGCTCCAAAGCCTTCTGTTGGACTTTGGTCGGGGATGTGACCCTGGTGAATTCGTCCGTGCCTTTTGTATGGGTCACCCGTATTGTGTTGAGGCAGAGGGTGCCCAAGTGCTCCATGAGAGTCTGGAAGCTATGCACCGGAAGCCCCTCGGCTGTCCTTTTGCTTTGCGCTTTGCGCTCGGCCGAAGCGGATCGGAGCGCGGGGGCCACAGGATCTTTGCGTGCCTCCTCAGCGGCCGCCGGATCGTCGTCATCAAAGAGCACGGGCGCCAAAAGACGCCTCATGTGCCACACCACATAGTAGGCAAGAAAACACAAGAAAACGTGTGCTCTCACGCGATCCGACAAGCGGTGGAAAATGGGTCGAATCTGTAGATCGATGGTCTTCAAAGAGCGAAAAGCCTGCTCCACCTGCGACAGGTCTTTGTAGGCCCGAACCACTTGATCGGCCTCCATGGCCGCTTTCGGGACGCTTGTGCGAATGACGTAAAGGCCGTCCAGGGCGGCTTCTTGGGCAATGGAGTCCGCGTCTCTTTCGAAGTGGAAAGAATCGTCATCGATATGGATCTTGAAATGTTTCGCGACCTTGTACTTATCGATGATTTTTCCTACCCTCAGGGCAATCTTGTCTTTTCCTTTGAGGCGCCTCTTGTCTCGAAGCGTCGCCTGACGGACGCGTTCCAGCTGGGTTTCCGTGGCCTCCAGAAGAGCGAGCCTTTTGTGTGCCCTTTGCCGAGCCAGAAGGGGGTTTCGGCACACAATGAGCCGTTGGCCGGGATAATCCGGATGGCTCACTTCAGCCATGTTCACCGTATCGAAGAGGGTCACCTGGATGGCTTTGTCCTGAACGAGCTTTTTGATGCTTGGCGCCCGAAGCGCGGTGATCCAGTCCAGCCCTTCGCGGCTCATGATATCTTCTCGAAGTCTGGCTTCGGTGATCATGCCCCGGTCCCCAACAAAGATCACCCGCTCCAGGCCGAACCGCTCTCGAACCTTGAGAATTTGGCTTTTCAAGGTCTGGGGATCGGCCACGTTGCCATCGAAGACTTCCACGCAAATGGGACAACCCTCGGCGCTGCACAAAAGCCCGATGACAATTTGGCGTTTGCCCTTTTTCTGGTCCCGGTTGTAGCCTATGTGCGCCAACGGGCACGTGGTGCCCTCAAAATAGGTGGACGTGACATCGTAGAGCACCAGAGAGCCGTCTTGGAGATGCCGAGAGGCCAGAGCGTCTTCGATCCTCTTTTGCTGGCTCAGGAGCCAGTCCAGAGCCCCGTAGAGGGCGTCTTCGTCCACATCGCCCAGCTCCAGAAGGTGGGGCAAACTGGTGGTGGCCGACTCCAGGCTGAGCCCGCGGGCTGTGGCGAGCTTGGAGGCCGGGGCAATGATGCGGGAAACGATCATGGCCAAAACCAGCACCGCCTCTTTACTGTTTCCCAAAAGCGCATCGAGGGAGAGGTTTCGAATGGTTCCCAACGCGGCGACGACATGCCCGTGGGGGAGCGTTCTCAAAACCTCCACGGCTTCGGCGACGG
>Ga0101944_10000352_pt1 | contig 140678 bp, 131 predicted proteins | sample DewCreD2012metaG_FD_75245 | JGI IMG/M metagenome (GOLD analysis project Ga0101944, IMG submission 75245) | Hot spring sediment bacterial and archeal communities from British Columbia, Canada, to study Microbial Dark Matter (Phase II) - Dewar... ...
CGCCCAACAGAAACGCTGGGTGAAGCCAAGGAGCGTTTGCAGCGGGAAACTTTCATCCCAGACTACTATCACAAGCCGCCTATGCTCAAGGGTAAAATCTCTATGCAATTACTCCTATCTGCGTAAGTACTGTCACTGATCACTGATAACTGATAACTGATAACTGATAACTGCTCACTGCTCACTGCTCACCCATTATCCGTTTCCCCCACACGTTGCAAACCAGAAGACATTGCGCCGATTTATGGTATATTTTGCCCAGGAGCATTCACTATGAACGAGCGTATCCTGATCATCGAAGACGACCAGCAGATTTTGAAACTGCTTCAACGCGGTCTAACGTATGAGGGTTATACCGTGGATACCGCCACCGACGGGCGCATGGGTTTGATTTTGGCGCGCGATCACACGCCCGACCTTGTGATTTTGGACTGGATGCTGCCCGGCATGGATGGCTTGGAGGTGTGCCACCGTCTGCGCACCGGCGGCTCGATTCCAATTTTGATGTTGACCGCCAAGGATACCGTGCAGGATCGCATCCAAGGATTGGACGCCGGCGCCGACGATTACTTGATCAAGCCGTTCAATCTGGACGAGCTGCTGGCGCGTGTGCGGGCGCTGCTGCGGCGCACCCAGCCCGAGCGCATTCCCGTTTTGAAATTTGCCGATTTATCGCTGGATACGGGCTCAAGGCAGGCGCAGCGCGGCGACCGCGTCATTTCACTGACCGCCAAAGAATACGAATTGCTCGAGTTGTTCCTGCGGCATCCCAAGCAGGTGTTGACCCGCGAAGTAATTTTCGACCGTGTGTGGGGCTATGACTTTGGCGGCGAAAGCAACGTGCTTGAAGTATATATCCGTTACCTGCGCCAAAAACTGGAAAGCGGCGGAGAACCGCGCCTGATTCACACCGTGCGCGGCGTGGGGTATGTCCTGCGCGAAAATCCCTGATATAAATCGCCAATCGCAAATCGAAAATCGAAAATCGCAAATCGAAAATCGTAAATCCGCATGTCCCTCACCAAGCGCCTGACAATTCTGTATTCGTTACTTTTGGGCGCGATTTTGCTCATCTTCGGGGCGGCGGTCTTTTGGCTGGTCAATACCGTCCTGCTCAGCCAGGTGGATGACCGCCTTGCGGCGGCGGCGGAAGAGTTCATCGCCTTGTCCGGCGCCACCAGCCTGAAGGAAGTCCGCCTCAAGGGCGCGCCGGAGAATATGGACGCCGATGTCAATGTGCAGGTCTGGGGGCTGAACAATGACTTGCAGGATTCTTGGGGTCCGCTCGGAAAATCAGAGACGGCGCTGGACCCCGCCAATACCCGCACGAACCGTTCCCGTTTTCGGGAGGTGATGCGCGGCGACAATCTGCTGCGCGTCCTTTCGGTGCCGCTGGGGTATGGGGGCAGGCAGGTGGCGGTGATGCAGGTGGCGGTGCCGCTCGATTTCATTCAAGCGGCGCGCGGCTATCTGCTCTATGTGCTGTTCGTCGTCTGGTTGTATGGCGTGCTGGTGGTAGGCTTTGCCTTGTGGCTCACGCTGGGACGCGCGCTCGAACCGCTCAAGGTCATTGTCGAAACCGCAGAACAAATCAACCGCGCCGACGACCTCTCGCGGCGCATCCCCCTTCAAGGCTCGGAAGTGGATGAAATCGGCAGTCTCATCCAAACCTTCAACCGCACGCTCGAACGCCTCGAGACGCTGTTTACCTCCCAGCAGCGCTTTCTGGCAGATGTCAGTCACGAACTGCGCACGCCGCTGACGGTCATCAAAGGCAACGTGGACCTCATGCGCCGGATGAGGCAGTTTGACGACGAGTCGCTCACCAGCATTGACCAGGAAGCGGGGCGGCTGACGCGCCTCGTCGGCGGCTTGCTGATGCTCGCCCAAGCGGAATCGGGCAACCTGCCGTTGACTTTTCATCCGGTGGAATTGGATTTGTTGATGACCGAGGTGTTTCAGGAAATGCACGTCATTGCGGGGGGCAAGGTGCGCGTGCATCTGACCGAAATTGACCAGTTACAGGTCAATGGCGACCGCGACCGGCTCAAGCAGGTGCTGATCAATCTGGTGGCGAATGCGATTCAATACACCCCCCCGGGCGGAGACGTCTTCCTCAGCCTCTCGAAGGTGGGCGACCAGGCGCGCATCATTTGTCGGGACACCGGACCCGGCATCCCCGCCGAGGACCTGCCCCACATCTTCGAGCGTTTCTACCGCGCCGAAAAGTCGCGCACGCGCGGTAAAACGACCGGCTTTGGGCTGGGGCTTTCCATTACCAAGTGGATTGTGGAACACCATAACGGGCGCATCGAAGTCGAGTCAAAAGAGGGACAAGGCACGGCGTTCGTGATTTATTTGCCCTTACTCAATCCCTAATCTGCGGCTCGCCTGCCTGCATAACCCCGCGCCATACCTTCGATACCATTCCTCCAATTTGGGGCTGGAGACTGCCCCGCTTCGCGCATCCTCATAGATGGGCGCGCCGTAATAGACGTACCTCAGCGTCTGCGCGGACCACGTCCACTCGCCGCGCGTGATGACGCCGATGCCGCCGTTGTAGCCCGCCAGCGCCAGACGGATGTTCCCGCCCGAAGCGTTCAGCGAACGCGCCAGATAGTCCAGTCCGCGCCGGGCGTTGACCTCGGGCTGGTAGGGGTCTTCATCCGCCTGAAAGTGAAACGGCATGACCTGAAACAATCCCATCGCGCCGGCGCTGGAGCGGGCGAAAGGGTCCCCGCAGGATTCGATTTGCATCACCACAGCGACCAGGTTCGGGTCCAGAGAAGAAGCGTCTGCCCAGCGCAGGATGTCGCGTGACCAGTATTGAACTTCCCGCGTGAAGATGGGGGAGAGGCGGGTCGAGGTCGTCATCGTGGGCTGTGAAGCCGCCAGCGTGGGAAAGGGCGCGTTGAGGGAAAGCGCCGTGAGGAGGCAGGCAATCAACAGCACGGCAACCAGCGGCAGTGTGGTAAGAGACAAACAGCCGCCTCCATTGGGGGATGCGGCTGTCTGCCGGGCTTGGGGTGTGGAGGAGCGAGCGCGGGGCATGGGTCAGGTTCCTCGAATCAGGTTTGGAAACCCGAGCTCGAAAAGAGTTCGGTGAATTGTGCGGATGCCGGTCCTTGCGCCGGCAGGGTGACGACAATCAAGCGTCGTAGGCGCGGTCACCCTCCGCCTGCCCGTAAGAGAGGTTGTGGTAGGTGGGTTCCGGGCGGGCGAAAGTGGTCTGCTGGGCTGGTTTGACGGTTGGACGGAACGTGTTGGACTGTGCCTGGACCGGGCGATTGATGCTCGAAGCCGGGCGCAAACCTGCCTGCGAAGCGGGGCGGTAAGTGTTGGTCTGCGCCGCCGGCTTGGGTGCGTTGGTGTAGGCGCGCCGTTCATCGGTGGTGAACAGGCGGTCGCCCGCAATCGAGAACGTGCCAATCAGCAAAACGCGGATGAGTAAAATCATCACCGCCACGAAGACCGGCACCACCTTCGTCATGGTTGTGGCGCTGACCACGGCGCTGCCGCTGGCGCTGGTGTGGCTGACAATGGCAACCGAAACGCCCCACCAGGTCAGTGAGGCATTCATCACCGCCGCCAAAAGCCACGCGCCAAACAGGTACCAGACCTCAGCGGGTTCGTCGCGCCCCTGTTCGGGGGTGAAGATGCGGGCGATGCCGGCGAAGTCAATGCCGCAGAAGGCAACCGCTAAAATGCTTGCCCAGCGCATGCCGGCAAACTTCAGGTCGCCCAGCACGTCGAGCAGGGCAAATTGCGTGGTGCTGAAATTGAAAATCTCGAACGCCAGCAGTGCGCCTAAAATCATGCCGCCCCAGGCGGCGCCTCGCTTCAACCGACGCCCCCCAAAGACCGCCCCCAGGATGTTTTTTCGATACGCAGTCATTTCAACCTCCTTTGTTGAAAAGGACACATCGGAGTTGATTTTAGAACACTTGTTCTATATTGTCAAGCGAAAAATGAGCGCCCGGAGGTTTCCTTGCTCCGGGCGCCGTCGTCTGATTTCAAACAATCCTGCGCCGTGCGTTGTGGTGAAGCGCCCGTGCAATCTGCGCCGCCAGACGGGCGTTGTTGAGCAGGAGCGCCAGATTCGCCCGCATGGACTTTCCTCCACTCAACTCGGCAATGCGCTGGAGCAGGTAGGGCGTGACTTCCTTGCCGTGGATGCCCTTCTCCTGCGCTTCGCGGACAGCCTTTCCAATCACCGGTTCCATCTCGGACCTCGGAACTGCTTCCGCTTCCGGGACCGGGTTCGCCACGAGAACCGCGCTCTGCAACCCCGCCTCCCAGTGCGCTTGGGCGAGCGCGACGATTTCCTCCGCGCTGTCTGCCCGGGCGCTCACATCCAAGCCGCTTTCACGCGAGTAAAATGCCGGGAAGCGCTTGGTCTGGTAGCCGACCACCGGCACGCTCATCGTTTCGAGATATTCCAGCGTGGCGGGCAAATCCAGAATCGCCTTTGCCCCCGCGCAAACGACAATCATGGGGATGGACGCCAGCGCCTGCAAGTCGGCGGAAACATCGAACGGCGCATCGCGGTGCACGCCGCCGATTCCGCCCGTGGCGAAGACCTGAATGCCGGCGTGTTTGCACGCCAGCATCGTCCCGGCGACAGTGGTGCCGCCGCAGGCTTGTTTGGTGATGACCGTTGCAAAATCCCGCGGACCGACCTTGTACGGGTCTTTTTCATTTGCCAGCCGTTCGAGTTCCGCGCTGGTCATGCCCACATGCAGAACGCCATCCAGAAAGCCGATGGTGGCGGGCGTCGCGCCCTCTTCGCGGACGGCGCGCTCCATATCCCGCGCCAGTTGCAGGTTTTGCGGGCGGGGAAGTCCGTGTGTGAGGACGGTGGATTCGAGCGCGACGAGGGGGGCGTTTCCTTTCAGGGCTTGTTTCACTTCCTGCGTTGAGACAAAGCGTTTCATGGTCAATTCCCCACCCAGTGCGCGCCAAGATTGTCAATGAACCGGACGGCGCTCACGAGATTTTCCGGCACTTGCTCATTTTTTGCCCGCAGGAACTCGATCGTTTCCTTAATGTGATTGCGGTAGGCGAGCAGCAGGGCTTTGATTTGATGGTCGTGGCTGGGCGTTTTGGGGTCGGCTTCTTCTTTTTTGTCGTCCTTCAAATTCTGAAGAACTTCCAATATTTCTTTAATTTCATCATCTGCCGATGGCTCTGCCATTTTTTCTTCCTCAGGTTCCGGCTTTTCAGGGGCCGTTTTTTCTTCTTTCTTCTGCTCCGCTTTGGCTTTCTTCGACGGTTTTGCCGCGGCAATGATTTGTTCGAAGGCGCCGAGCGGCACTTTGGCGATGAGCTCTTTCATCTTTTTGAACGTTGCTTCTTTGTTTACCTTTTTCATGGCATCATCGCTGCCGTCTTTCAAGTTTTTCTGCGTTTGTTCCCATGCATCCAAATGTTTTTGGGGAATAGTCTCAGCCGGCACTTCCCAGGTGCCGACGCCAATCCAATGCAGTTCGACGCCGCTTTCATTTGCTTGTGAGGTGAAGTCTTCCGCAAAACGTTCAAACAGGTCCTTGATTTGGGGACGGGGGAAGAACGGCGGCGGCGGTTTGATGTCTTTTCGTTCCAGTTCCTCGCCTGCGCGGGTGAGTTCCTGAATTTCACGGAAGATGGTGTCTTCGCGCTGTTGGGCTTTTTCCACTTCCGGCGCTCCGATGCTCGCCAGGTATTCGGTCAACTTGTGGAGGCTCATGAAGTCGCCCAGCCGCTTGCGTATCAAAGCGGTCATGGTGATGCGCCAGAGAGGATCCAAAACGGAGGATGACTCTTGCTCCGGCGCCACGCGCGAGGCGGCTTTGTACACGAGGTTTTTCACCGCGTCTTCGACGAACGGATAGGGGTTTTCGTCGGTCCGTTTGGGGTTGTCTCCGCGGAACACGCTGAACATGAAGCGCACGTCAACCGCCTTGACGGGAATACCGTCCAGGCTGCGGCTTTCCACTGGCTTGGAGTTGTCATCGTATCCGCGCAGCTCGATGAAGTGATCCCGCAGGTCGAACGCCTGGCGGAAGCGTTCGAAGCCGTCCAGCGATTCCTTGCCGCCGGGTTTCCCGCCCGTCGGTCCGATGACGTGCGGCGTGCCGTCGGCGCGCTCGAACAATGCTACAGAGTCCAAGGCGACCACCACTTTGGCGGGTCCGCCAATCAGGTAAGCGGGTGAAGAGCGGCTTTCCTCCTCAACCTCTCCCGCGCGGATGTGAATGACGAGGTCAGAGCCTCCGAGCGCTACGCTGGAGATGAACTTCCGCGCCACGCTGACATCTTCGAGTTCGAAAATATCTGCCAGGTAGATGGCGGCAGAGTGAAGCGCCATGAAGAATGACGCAAAAAATACAGGAATGTACTGCAAGATTCGCGCATCAGTCAGAACCGCGAGGAGGAACCTGCCAAAGTCGTTGATGGCGGCTTCCAATTGCGCGGCGGTGCTGGTTTCGCTGAGCAGGACATTGAAAATCTTCCTCACCGGCTCTGTCCATACAGCAGGAGGATAATAGTAGAGGATGATGACAACGCCGCTGAGGAGGAACAAGACCGTCAGGTAAGCCCTGCGGCGGGCGGCTCGCGCCGGGCTCAAGTCGAACAGACGGTTCAGCAGGGAATCCCGCAGGCGGGCAAATAGCTCGCCAAACAGGTCGCGCTCTCTTTGCAGGGCGGACTGGGCGGAGGTATTCATTCCTCTTCCTCCACCCACCGCAGGATGTCGCCCAATTTTTCCACTTCTCCTTTCATCTGTTCGCGCAAGTTATCGTCGGTCAGGATGATGGTTCGCGTGCGAAGCAGGAGCGTTTTGAGCGCTTCTTTGGCGTCGGGGGGCTGCCGGCGCAGGATGTCGCTGCTTAGGCGGTCTGCGTACTGGCGATAGGCTCTTTCATGTGCGGCAGTCTTGATGACATCCTGCTGGCGTTTGATTCGCGCTTCTTCATCCTTTGCGCTTTTGAGCCAGGATGTCGCCCATTTTTCTATAATCGTTTTTTCGATTTTCTCGTTGAACCGAATTTTTCCGACGGATACTGAATCAACCACAAGACCGCGGTCTTTGAGTATTTGATATTCCCGGCTGGGCAGGCTGCCAGAGATGAGCCTGCCATGATTGTCCAGTGTTGGCACCTGCGCATATTTGAGGCGCATCTCGACCATCGCGTTGATGACTTGCAGGGCGGTTCCCTTTTGCGGTTCGCGCTTTGCCAACGGACCCGCAAAAGCGGGCGCCGCCGGCTGTATCGGCGTCCGTTTGGGCGTTCCTTCCACCCGGCGAATGGCTTGCGACAGTATCTTATTGACCTCGCGGAGCAATTGCGCCATAAAATCCCCAAGCCGGCGATGGTCCTGCGATACCAAAACCGGTTTAGTGAGCGGGTCAATTTCCTCCTCAGCCGGCTGAGGGGGCTGGGGAGGCGGCAGGGGGATGTCGTATTTGATTTCGAAGAAGTCATCCAAAGTGAACTTGGCGGCGTATTCGCGCCACACATCCACGGCAAGGACGCCGGGCAGTTCGTTCCATCTCATTTTGCGGGGAGCCAACTCGTTGGTCGCGTTAATTCCTTCCCCCAGAAGCGCCTTGCGGATGGCTTCCTTGTCTTTTTCCTCGTTCTGTTTTGCGTTCTTTGTGAGCCCCGTACGAAAGCCAAATCTCGAGCCCGGCTCGCCCTCGCGTGGATAGCCGGTGTCCACGCGGAATTTGACGGTAATGATGGGGACGACTTCGATGCCATCCCGCGTGAGCGCTTTGACCTTTTTCCTGCGTTCGTCCTTGCTGAGTTCGCCGGTTTCTGCAAAGGGGTCTTCGTCGTCTTTGGGTCCCACTGTGTCTACCTGGTAATGAAGGTCCACGGTGCCAAGGATCTTTTCGCCGTTATCCAGGAAATACACGCCGGGTCCCAGGACTTGGTTAATTTTGGTCGCTGTGTGTGTCACCGCCGCGCTGGCGGAATCGAGCCAGACGACGCCGGGACCCTTCTTGTCTTCCTCTCCTTCTTTTTTGATTTGCTGTCCGTTTCGGATGAAAATGGCGGGACCGTGTCCTCCAAACAAGTCGGTCAGCAGGCGGTCGAAGATTTTTTGGCGGTCGCGGAAGGTTTGAACTGGCAGGACAAATTGGGAGAAAAACGCCAGCCAGAGCACCAGCAACACTGGGAACACAAGCAGCAGGTCGAATAGAACTTCGAGTAGGTGGGCTCGCAATCCCCCCATGCGCTGGATTTGCCAGCCGTACAGGATGAGCAGGACGACCAGCCATCCAGCAATGTAGAACCAGGGGCGTTTGGTCAGCGGGGTGTTGTCCATGCGGGTTGATTGTAAAACAAAAGCATTCATTTCGCCAACAACCGAAGGGTAAAATCAGCCCATGCTCACCGTCGAATTTCACTGTCATACGGTTTTCTCGAAGGATTCCCTGACTTCTCCGCAAAAACTGATTGAAACCTGCCGCCGCCGCGGCATCGACCGGGTGGTGGTCACCGACCACAACACGATTGCCGGGGCGCTCGCGGCTCAAAAACTGGACCCGCAGCGGGTCATTGTGGGCGAGGAGATTATGACAACGCGGGGGGAACTGCTCGCCGCGTTCGTGACGGAGGAGGTGCCGCCGTTTCTCTTCCCGCAGGAGGCGATTCGGCGCTTGAAGGAGCAGGGGGCGTTTATCAGTGTGTCGCATCCGTTCGACCGTTTGCGGAGCGGCGCCTGGAAAGAAGAAGACCTGCTCGAAATTCTGCCGCAGGTGGACGCCATCGAGGTATTCAACTCGCGGTGCATGAATCCGCGTTTCAACCGCGAGGCGCAGGCATTTGCCCGGCGTCATGGCGTGGCAGGGACGGTCGGGTCGGATGCGCATGCGGCGTTCGAGGTGGGGCGAAGCGTCCTTTTGGTGGAGCAGTTCGAGGGTCCGGAAGAGATGCGGAAGGTTATCCAAACGGCGAGGTGGAAGGCGCGTCTTTCTCCGCCCTGGGTGCATTTTTTGTCCCGTTATGCGGTTCTTTATAAGGCGTTGAGGCAGTCTTGACAGTGTTTTTGAGGCGTGATAATCTTGCGAGCATCGTGCCCGCCCCGCGGCGCGACGGCGCCTGGCGCGGGCAACATTATTTCTCAGCAGGAGATTGAAAGATGTCAGAACGTATTGTCGGAACCGTGAAGTGGTTCAACGCCACGAAAGGATATGGTTTCATCGGTCGTGAGGACGGCGAGGATGTGTTCGTACACTTCAGCGCCATTCAGACGGATGGATACCGCAAGTTGGTCGCCGACCAGAAAGTGGAGTTCTCTGTAGAGGAAGGTCCCAAAGGGCTGCAAGCCGCCAATGTTGTGCCTCTCTCGTAAGACCTAGCCTACGGCTTAAGTTTTGCGAACCGACAGAGCCGCTGTGAAGCGGCTCTGTTTTTGTTTATAGGGGAAAAAAGGGGATGACCTTGGTGGGGTAATGACATTGCATTTTTGTAATCCTCAGGTGATATTTGACATTTGTTTTATTACTCCATTTGTCCAATAATAAGTTTTGGTAAAAAGCCGTAACTTTTCGATAAGAATGACGACTAGTAAGCGATGACATTCTTTGGATTTCTTCGACGTGATGCAGACAGGCATACGGTCCTCACTTCGGGACATGTGGTGCCTGATTCCGCGCGTTGTGTGCAGTGCGGAATTTGTTCGTACAATTGTCCCGTTGGGATTGATGTGCGCGCCCACGCCTGGCGGGGCGAACCCGTTGTGCATAGTCAATGCCTAACGTGCGGCGAGTGCGTGGCGCGTTGTCCGCGCGGGGTGTTGAGGTTCGAGAAGACCGATTTGTTTGCAGGGAGGAAATCATGAGGTATGTGATTGTCGGTTCTGGTGTGGCAGGCATTGCCGCCATCGAAGCCATCCGTTCGTGGGACCAGGAGGGGGAGGTCGTCATGATTGGCGACGATCCGTATGGCTTTTATTCTCGCCCCGGTCTTGCTTACTTTTTGACCGGCGAACTGCACGATAAGGCGCTCTTTCCCCGCACTGCCGCGGCGTATCGCAAAATGAATTTCCGTTACGTCAAAGGCAGGGTGCAAAAAATCCTGCGCGAGGCGCATGTGTTGGAATTGGAGGGTGGAACTTCGCTGTCGTATGACAGGTTGTTGTTGGCAGTGGGAGCGCAGGCAACTCCGTTGAAAATACCCGGCGCCGACCTGGACGGCGTTCTGAAACTCGATCATTTGGAGGACGCGAAAAAGATTTTGAAGCACGCGCGGCGCGGCAGGACGGCAGTGGTAGTGGGCGGCGGAATTACAGCGCTGGAGTTAGTGGAAGGCTTTCTTGCCCGCCGTGTAAAAGTCCATTATTTGCTGCGCGGCGACCGTTATTGGAGCAATGTGCTGGACGAGCAGGAATCGCGCATTGTCGAACACCGCCTTGAGGAGGAGGGAGTGAGGCTGCATTTCCACTCGGAGATTGCAGAAATTCTGGGAAAAAAGGGAACCGTCCACGGCGTCCGTTTGGCGGATGGGAAAACGCTCGCCTGCGATATGGTGGCGTATGCGATTGGGGTCCGTCCGCGGCTGGAGTTGGCGAAGCAGGCTGGGCTGGAGATCGAGCGGGGGATTCTGGTCAACGAGTATTTGCAGACCAACGATCCGTCCATTTATGCGGCGGGGGATGCGGCGCAGGTCTATGATCCCGCCAGCGGACAATCTGTTTTGGATAGCCTGTGGGGACCGGCGCGTCAGCAGGGATATGCGGCCGGTTTGAACATGGCAGGGAAGCCCACCGTTTATCGCAAGGCGGTTCCGTTCAATGTGACCCGCCTGGCGGGGCTGACGACGACGATCATCGGCATGGTGGGGAGCGGACGCGACGACGATTTGGTCGGCATTGCACGAGGCGACAGCGAAACCTGGCGTCACTTGCCGGAAGCCATCGTTGCACAGACCGGATTCGATGTGAACCGCCTGCGGCTGTTGGTGGGCGAGCGGACTTTGCTTGGCGCGGTGGTGATGGGCGACCAGAAACTTTCGTTCCCTCTCGAAAAAATCATTTCGGACGGCGTGGATATATCGCCGATACGAGAGCGGCTGCTTGCTCCGCAGGCACGCGTTGGCGATGTGATTGCAGATTTTTGGCTGAAGAAAAATTCTGTGCAGGCGTAACAGGAGGTCTCATGCTTCGAGGCAACAGGGAACTTTGGCTGGCTTTCTTCACCATGATTATGATTACCGCTGTGTATGGTGCTGTGGTCATGGTGACGCACGAAATCCCTCCTGCGAGCGACGTGTTCGGTCATGGCATGGGCATCGTGGGATTCATCCTGATGCTGATGACGGAGACGCTCTACAGCCTGCGCAAGCGCAGCCGAAGTGTGCGCTGGGGGAGGATGTCTTTTTGGCTCAAGTTTCACATCTTCACCGGGCTGGTGGGACCTTATATGGTTTTGCTGCATTCTTCGTGGAAGTTCAACGGTCTCGCCGGCGCGACGACCCTGTTGACGGCGATTATTGTGGTGAGCGGTTTTATCGGTCGTTACATCTTCACCCGCATTCCGCGCACCATGGACGGTTTGGAAATCGAAGGGACGCTTTCACAGGAGGCGCTCAAGCAGGCGCGGCGTTTGCTGGCGCTCTGGCATGCCGTTCACATTCCGATAGGCATGGCGTTGTTCGTCTCTGCATTTGTTCATATCGGCGCGGCTTTGTATTATGCGACGTTCTTAAAGTGACCTGAAAGAAAGGAGCGAGGAGAATGCGAAGCGCCCGCCTGGGTTGTTTTACGTTTACTGGTATCTTCGCCGCCCTTGTCACGGCTTTTGCCATTGCGGGCTTTGCCGTTGCCAGCGGCGGACAGATGTTTAGCCCGGGGGCGCTCAATGCCGTTGCCGGCGATGTGCTGGGCGGCGTTCATTCCCATGCCGAAATTGCCGGTGCGTGCAGCGCCTGTCACGCCGCCCCGTGGGAGGCACAGACGATGGATGATCGCTGTGTCGTCTGTCATCAGGATGTCACCTTTCAGATGCAGGATTTGATGACGCCGCACGGGCGCATGTACGCCATTGACCCGGCGGCGGAGTGCCGCGCCTGTCATCCCGAACACCGCGGCGAAACGGCATCGCTCACCGAAATCGAAGGGTGGAAGTATCCGCATGAGCTTTCGGGATATTTTTTGACGGCGCACCAGTTCAAGGCGGAGAATGATCCGTTCAAATGCACGGATTGTCACGGCAGTGATGTGACGACATTCGATGAAAATACTTGTGAGTCATGTCACGGTCAGAGCGACCAGGCTTTCATGGTGGATCATATCCTTGCCTATGGCGAGTCGTGCCTGAACTGTCATAACGGTTACGACAGCATGGTGACCGGCTTCAACCATGACGCTTTTCAATTCAAACTGACGGGTAAACATGCTGAAGCGGCGTGTGTGGATTGTCATCGTGGCGGTCACAGCCTTGCCGACTTCAGAATGCAGGGACAGGACTGCGCCTCCTGTCATTTGGACGACGACGCGCATGAAGGGATGTTGGGGAAAGACTGCGCCTCCTGCCATACGCCGGAGGGCTGGTCGCCATCTCATTTCGACCACAACCGTTCGGCGTTCAAACTGACCGCCGCCCATGCGGATGTTGCCTGCCGGGCGTGTCATAAGGACAATCTCTTCAAGGGAACCCCCGCCGATTGTTTCTCCTGTCACGCTCAGGACGACCCGCATCAGGGCGTGCTGGGGACGAACTGCGCTTCCTGTCATAAGGCAACCACCTGGCAGGATGTCACGTTCGATCATTCGAAAACTGCGTTTGCGCTGGTGGGCAGCCATGTAAACGTTGCCTGTCTGAAATGCCATAATGATTTGACGTTCAAAGGCACACCCACCGCTTGTGTGTCCTGTCACGCGGATGTCCATCAGGGGCAGATGGGGATGGACTGTGCGAAGTGCCATAACCCCTTCGATTGGAAGGACGTGCATTTCGATCACAGCCAGACAGGATTCAAATTGGTGGGCGCCCACCAGGGAGCCGCCTGCTCCTCCTGCCATGCCAACGGAAGATTCAAGGGAACGCCTTCCAATTGTTTTGCCTGTCACTCTGCGGATGACAAGCACAACGGTCAATTCGGAACCGACTGCGGTTCCTGCCACAACCCGTCCTCTTGGAAGGATGTGAATTTCGACCACAGCCGCACGGGCTTCCCGCTCTCTGGTTCGCATTCGGGTGTGGCGTGCAAAAATTGTCACTCGAATGGTGTGTTCAAGGGTACGCCGCGGGAGTGCGTGGCTTGTCACGCCGCCGATGACGCCCATAACGGGCAGTTCGGCACGGTCTGTTCGGCTTGCCATAACACCAGCAGTTGGAAGAATGCCACCTTCGATCACAGCAAGACGGGTTTCCCGCTCGCTGGTTCACACTCTGGCGTGGCGTGCAAAAATTGTCACTCGAACGGCGTGTTCAAGGGTACGCCCTCGAATTGTTATGCCTGTCATGCTGGCAACGACAAACACAACGGACAGTTCGGCACGGACTGCGGCTCATGCCATAAGCCCACCCGCTGGTCGGATGTGAACTTCAACCATAACAACACCGGCTTCCCTCTCAATGGCAAACATGCAGGCGTACAATGCAAGGCATGTCATTCCAACGGCTACCAAGGCACGCCCTCCAATTGCTATGCCTGTCACGCCTCGAAGGACAAGCATAACGGTCAATTCGGCACCGATTGCGGTTCCTGTCACTCGCCCAACGGATGGGGCAACGCTTCCTTCAACCATAACCAGACCGGTTTCCCGCTCGAAGGGAAACATGCCAAAGTGGACTGCAAGAAGTGTCATCAAAACGGAGTATATAAAGGCACACCCAGCCAGTGCGCGGCTTGTCATCAGGATAAGCACAACGGCGAGAAAGGCACCGATTGCGCGGCATGTCACTCGCCAAAGGGCTGGGGCAACTAACCTGCAGCAATTGCAAATTACAAATCAGCCTGGGAGGGCACAAATGCAAACTACAAGTCGTTTAGGCTGTATGTCTGGGTTGGGCATGATTGCGGCGCTGATCACCGCCCTGGTCATTGCCGGATATGCCTACGCCCGGGGCGGTGTACTGTATAACCCCGGTCCCTTGAACGCGCAAAGCGGAGAGATGCTCGGCGGCGTCACTTCCCATGCCGAGACGGGCGGAAACTGCAAAGCCTGTCACACCGCGCCGTGGGAATCCGCCCGCATGGAGGACCGCTGTGTGGACTGTCATGGGAATATTGCCGTGCAGATGAAAGACGTGGCGACCCTGCACGGTTCACTCCTGACCGACCAGCCGGATCTGCGCTGCCGCTTTTGCCACCCCGAACACCGCGGTCCCACCGCCAGCCTCACGGAATTGAACGGTATCTCGTTCCCGCATGAGGCGGTGGGATTCTCCTTGAAAGGGCACCAGTTCAAGGTCACGCGCGAGGCGTTCGTTTGTTCCGATTGTCATGCCGGCGACATCTCCAAGTTCGATCCCCAAACCTGCGATACCTGTCATCGTCAAACCGACCTCGGTTTTATGACGGCGCACGTCCTGGCGTTCGGCTCGTCGTGCCTGGATTGCCACGACGGCGTGGACAGCCTGGTGAGCGGGTTCAATCACAATTCCTTCCCTTTCAAGTTGAATGGAAAACACGCTGGCGTGGATTGTGTCAAATGCCATGTGGATGCCCGCCGTTTGGCAGACTTTGCCGCCGCGCCTCAGGATTGTTATGCCTGTCATTACGCCGACGAGCCGCATGAAGGACGCTTCGGACGGGACTGCGCCGCCTGTCACTCGGTGGACGGCTGGACACCCGCCTCGTTCGACCACAATCTCTCCGCCTTCAAACTGGAAGGCAAGCACGCTGAGGTGCGCTGTGAACAGTGCCATGTGAACAACGTGTACAAAGGCACGCCCACCGACTGTTATTCCTGTCACCGCCAGGACGATGAACACAACGGTCAATTTGGCACGGACTGCGCCGCCTGCCACAACCCGACGGATTGGGAGAACGCCACCTTCGACCACAGCCGCAGCAACTTCCCCTTGACCGGCGCGCACGTAAACGTGTCTTGCGAACGCTGTCATACCGGCGGGCAATTCAAGGGACTGTCCACCGCGTGCGTGAGTTGTCACAGCGATCCGCAGTTCCATGCCGGCATGTTCGGCAGCGACTGTGCGCAATGCCATACCACGAACAACTGGTACGCGCCCTATCACGGACCTCACCCCGTCATTGCCGACGAAGGCGGCAGCGGTGTCAACCATGGCGGCGCGTCCTGCCGCGATTGCCACACGCAAAACTTGCGCTCTGCAACCTGCACCGCCTGTCACGACAGCAACAACCCCGATGGCGAGGGAGGCGAAGGCGGCGATGACGATTGAGGCGCAATACATGATTTGCCCCAAATTGAAGAATTCAGCCACGGATTGCACGGATGCCCATGGGGTTGATTGAGTTACTGATGTTACGCACCGTCCCGAAGGTTTGGCTGAAAAATAGATGCAGTTTGCGAGAACCTTCGGGACGTTTCGCGTAAGGTGAATAAGTTACTCTGAATCAAGCCAAACAAAAAGCCAACCTCTTGCATGAGGCTGGCTTTTTGTTCGCGTCAATCTGTGAAATCCGCTGCTAAATCATCGAACGATTAGATGGGGGGGTGAGGAACGTTGGATTACGGCTTGTTTCCTCCGCCGGAACCGTTCCCGTTACCGCCCGGCATTGGATTGGGCATTGGTGTGGGCATAGGGTCGGGGGTGGGGTTCGGATTGGGCTCGCCCGGTCCGCCGGGTGCGGGGTTCGGACCGCCAGCATCGGGGTTGGGCTGACCGTTTTGTTCTCCGTTGCCGTTCTGAGCGGGCGGCGTGACTTCATCCTGCCCATACTGGAACTCATTCTGCACCTGCTCGCGGAACAATTCGCGGTTCTGCAGACCCTCATCCACTGCCTGCAAACGCTGTTGCAGCATGGTTTGTGTCTGCGTCATCAGTTGCAGTTGTTGCGGCGCGTTGGGGTTGGCTTGCTGCTGCGCCTGCGCTTGCAACTGAGTCATTTCCTGAACTTGCAATTGGAGCCGCTCGCGGATTTGCAACAGTGCGCGTTCCATGGCAGGGTCATCCAGTTGGGCGCACAGTTGCAGCGCTTGCTGGATGTGCAGTTCGAGCCGCTGCTGCACCTGAGCGGGGATGGGCTGCCCTTCCTCCGCGAGGCGCGTCATTTCTTCGATGCGCACCTGCGCCAGTTCCATCAGCCGCAGAGCCTTTTCTTCCGCGTCGTACTGAAACTGCAGACCGACATCTTCGCTCAAAGTCTTGACAACATACAACGGGTCGCCCGGCAAATCGTCCTGCGCTGCGCCGACCACCGTCGCACCTCCGCCGAACAACAGCCCGGCAATCACAAGGATGGAGAGTAACACGTTCATAGCATATCGCTCCTTTCTGAAATTGAAACTCCACCCTTTCTGACGCGGGAGCGAAGCCGCAGATACTGCCTGGCTCAAAAACCGGCTGCGCCCGCGTGAAGCCATGTGTGCGTCGCGCGGCGGCACAGGCTTGAGTTCATCCAGCCTTGGCTTTACGAACGACTCGAATTCATCTTGTTTCTTCATGTTAACCCTTTTCTTTCAACAATCTATACAGGCTCCTCAAAGCGCGGTGTTGAATGGACTTCACCGCGCCGACAGGCTTTTTCAACGCCCTGGCAATCTCTTCGTTGTTCCATTCCTCCAGATACTTGAGCGCGATGACCTGCTGTTGGTCGGGCGTCAGATGGCGGATTGCCTCGCGCACCTCTTTCTGACGGATACGCTTCGCCGCTTCCTCCTCAGGGACATCTGCTTCGCTCCGAAGGGCATCGTCCAACGCTGACGTGTTTTCCTGCCGCCGGTACGAATCCACAATCAGATTGTGGGCGATGCGGTAGAGAAACGCCTGAAGGTTCTCGCGCGGACCGCGCCGCTCCTGCAGGGACTTGAGAAAGCGGGCAAAGGTTTCGGCGACGCAATCCTCCGCCAGCGTCACATCACCGAGCAGGCGCATGGCATAACGGTAAATGCCCGGGCTGTAGGCATCGTAAATTTCCGCCAAGGCTTGGGTTTCCAATTGCGTGGCGCGTTGCAGCAGGCTTTGTTCATCGGTCACTGGTTTGTTCATCTTTTCTGACGTAAATCAAGCCTACCAGATACTGCCTGCCCAAAGGTGGAGAAATTTTGAAGGCGGAGATTTTGAGGATAAAAATCAGGGGGAGGCTCATGCCTTTTGGCAGAATCAAAGCCCGCGTCCGGGAAAGACGCGGGCAAAGGTGCGTTTTGAAAGTGGCAGAAACCGGCATAGAAGACGTTCTCTAACGCCGCTTCAAAATGCTTTCAGAAGGCGGGATTAATCGGCTTCTGTAACAGTGGCAATGGTTTGATGGTTCGTCTCGATGTCCATGATAGCGGGGATGAAGAAGGATACGACCGTCATCAGGATGCAAACCGTTCCACCGAGGATGTACCAGAAGCGGATGCCCAGCACGTCCGAGACGGGACCCGCAATCAGCAGGCTGAGCGGCATCATGGCGGTGGCGCCCGCCCCCAGCAGAGAAAAGACGCGCCCCTGCACGTCGGAAGCGACGGTGGACTGCATGATTGCCATCAAAGGTCCGTTGGCAAAGACCTGCATGAATCCCAGCAGAAATTGGGCGGCAAGCAAAAGGTAAAACATGGTCGCAGGGGTGAGACCCGTGAGGATAACGCCCATGCCAATGCCGATGATACCGGTGAAAGAAGTGACAATGCGGCGCTTGAACCCGCCCCAAATGCCGAGCAGGATTCCGCCCGCGATGACGCCAACGCCAAAGACGGATTCCACCCAGCCCAATTCTGCCGCGCCGCCGTTGAAGACCTTCGTCACGACCAGCGGCAGCAGGGAGGAGGCGGGGACGAGCATGAAGTTGAGCAGCATGGCGAGCAGGATGAGCCCCAGCAATCCCTTCCAGCGGAGGACGTAGGCAAAGCCTTCGCGCAGGTCGTGGAAGTAGGTGGTGGGGGCAATCGCGCCGCTGGCTTGCAGGGCGTGGCGGGAGGGCTGCGGGATGGAGATGAAGAACAGGGGCAGAATAGCGAGGAGAGCCGTGCCCACGTCAATCAGTAGGACGTTTTGGGTGGAAATAACTTCGATGAGCAGTGCGCCCAGCGGCGGAGCGAAGATGTTGAGCAAGCCTTGCAGGGTCTGGTTGGCGCCGGCGACTCGGGCGAGGTGCTTGTCTGGGACCATGAGGGAGGTGGATGCGGTCATGGCGGGGTGATGAAACGTGCCTCCCAAAGAACGGATTGCCATGAGCGCAAAGACGTGCCAAGTTTGTATTTGCCCTGCGGCGAAGAGATAAAACAACAGGAGCGTGGCGAGCGCAATGGACGTATCTGCCGCGATCATGATGACGCGGCGGTTCCAGCGGTCAACCAATGCGCCCACAAACGGACCGAGAACGATTTGCGGTAAGAGCGCCGCCAAAGTCGCGGTTGCCAGCACGGTGGCGGAGCCCGTTTCCCGCGTCAGCCACCAGACCAGGGCAAATTGCACGAGCGCCGAACCAAAGAGCGAGAAGGCTTGTCCCGTCCAGATAGTGAAGAAGCGGACAGCCCAGTTTTCAGAAAGGGGCTGGGGCGGATTTTGCATAATGCCTCAATATTTTCAATTTGATGTAAAGAATTTCAATTAATTTTGTCGAGATTTTCATATATTATAAAAAGATATTTCAATATGTCAAGTGGAGGTTATTAAAAATTTATCAAGGGAGCTCAAAAAATTGGGTTTTTGGAGAGCATCGTGAACTTTTTCGATTCCTCCTCGTTCTGAACACTACCGAAACGGACACACATCCGCAGGCTCGTAGATGTGACTTTGCCAGCCATGATAATCACTCCCCAGCGGAACCAGAATGTCGGGGTGTTCCACCGCGTATTGGATCGCCGCCGCACAGCCATCGTACATCCTGCGCGTGGATTGGTACGCCTCCCAGAATTTGGACGCCATCTCCACATACGGAGCGGCGTAGGGATCTGTGCCGAAGGTCTCTTGCAAAGTTTGATACGCGGACGCGGCTTCTGCCTCCTGTCCCTGCACGAGGTGGAGGAGCATGATGCGGTAATAGGCGTAGGCGGCGAGGCGGGGGTATTCGGAGGGGTCTTTGATTGGTTCTAGAATTGAGGTTATTTCTGGTATCCATCTCTGGGAAGCGTCTTGTTCATATGTAAATCGTTCAGGTGACCACCACTCAAGATTTTTATTTGATATTACTTCCCCATAAAGGCTAAATGCTTCGTCAAATTTTCCAGAGTTGATTGCAGCATCGGCATCTTGAACTGCTTGAAAGCGATATTTTGGCGACGTGAATGTGCTAGAAATTTCAATAAATTCTTTACCGTTCCATTCGTATTCAACAGTTCTTTGCCTCTGGGGTATAAAATTGGTACAGCTCAAACATCCTGGATTACCTCCCGTAAATGAAATTTCTTTAATTCCATTTCCGTTTGAGTCATTGATCTGAATCTGTCTTAATGCTAAGAAATTCAGTTGCCCTAAAATTGAAAATTTGTTTCCAACCCATTCATAAAAGAATATTTTTGAGTTTGGAAAACTTACTCCGCCTGTCCCAGTGACGATTATTTCAGGAATATTATCAGCATTCAAATCATCAAGTGCAAAGGTGTAATCCCAAAATTCAAAATCACCTGATAAGACAGAAATCAGTTCAAAGCCTCCTTTCTGACATGAGAAGACGACAGGTTTTCCAAAATAATTTACCTCTACAAAAAGAAATTCGGGGACTTGATCGCCTGTTACGTCGCGAAGTGCATATCCGCCTCGAAAATCCGATTTCATGTATACCTCGTCCAGTCTTTTAACAAGAGTTTCTCCATTTCCTCCTTCGTTCAAGAATTTTAGGATTTTGTCTGTCGCGTTAGGAGAGGGGTTTTCTAAAATTTCAGGAAAATAATCTTTGACGTTTACTGTTGAATCAATTGTTGGATACTCCGCCTTCTCTGCCGGCGTGACCGTGACGATGGTTGAGACATCGAATGTCGGTGTGAAGGTTGGGATGGTGGGCAGGGGCGTGATGGTGGCTGTCGGCGGGATGGGCGTTTGCGTCGCTGTTGGAGCCAGCGAAGGCGTGGAGGTTTGAATAGGCGGCACAGATTGCGTTGGTGATGTCCCGCAAGCGGAGAGCGCCAGTCCAAGAACGAAGAGCAGGGAGAAAAATTTTTTCATCGTCCACCTCGTTGATGGGATTATACTTCCGCATGTCACTCTGAGCGGAGCGAAGAGTCTCTACAATGATCTCAGAGATCCTTCACTCCGCTCAGGATGACAGAATCGAGGAACCCATGTCCCAACCTGCCTTCACCTCCCGCCGTTCGCCCGTCTATAGCCGCAATGGCATCGTCGCCACGTCTCAGCCGCTCGCCACCGCGGCAGGTCTTGAAATCCTTGCGAAGGGCGGCAATGCCGCCGATGCCGCCGTTGCCGCCGCCGCCGCGCTCAATGTGACCGAACCCACCTCCACAGGGATCGGCGGGGATATGTTTGCTCTCTACTACTCTGCGGATACGGGACAGGTGACCGCCCTCAACGGCTCGGGGCGCGCTCCCGCCGCCCTGACGCTGGATCGGCTAAAGAGCGAAGGACTCCTCGCTGAAGCCTTGCCTCCGTTTCACCCGCACACGGTCACTGTGCCGGGCGCGTGCGCGGGCTGGTGTGACCTTATCGCAAAGCATGGCTCGCTTTCGATGAGCGAGGTTCTCGCGCCTGCGGTTCGCCTCGCGGAGGAGGGCTTTCCCGTCGCGCCGCTCACGGCTCACTTTTGGGCGCGCGGCGCGGAGCGGCAACTCAAGTCTGCGCCCAATGGGCAGGAGTTGACCATTGACGGACGCGCGCCGAAGGCTGGCGAACTCTTCCGCAACCCCGGCTTGGCGCGGACGTTCAAACTCGTGGCGGAGCGGGGCGCTCTCGGCTTTTACCAAGGTCCGATTGCAGAGGCAATTGTCGGCGTCCTGAAAGAGGCGGGCGGCTGTATGACGATGGACGACCTCGCGGCGCACGAGTCCACGTGGGAGGAGCCCATCTCGGTTGATTATCGCGGTTTGCGCGTGTACGAATGTCCGCCCAACGGACAGGGCATCACCGCGCTCATTGCCTTGAACATCCTCGAAGGCTTCGACCTTGCGTCGCTCGATGCAACTTCGCCTGAGAAAATGCACCTGATGATCGAGGCGCTGCGATTGGCGTTTGCCGATGCGCGCTGGTACGTTGCCGACCTGCAGTTTTTCCATGCGCCGGTGCAGGAGTTGTTGTCGAAAGAGTACGCCGCCGAACGCCGCAAACTCATCCATCCGCGCCGCGCCACGCTCGATGTTTCGCGCGGCACGCCGGTGTCTTCATCAGACACGGTGTACCTGAGCGTGGTGGATAAATTCGGCAACGCCTGCTCGTTCATCAACAGCAACTACATGGGCTTCGGCACGGGCATCGTCCCCAAGGGCTGGGGCTTCACCCTGCAAAACCGCGGACACAACTTCAGCCTCGACCCCAATCACCCCAACTGCCTCGCCCCGCGCAAGCGACCGTATCACACCATCATCCCGGCAATGGTGACTCGCCCCCCCTCTCCCTTTGGGAGAGAGGACGGGGGCATGCCCCCCTCTCCTTTTAGGAGAGGGGTTGGGGGTGAGGTCCTCTACGCCTCCTACGGCGTGATGGGCGGATTCATGCAGCCGCAGGGACATGTTCAGGTCCTCTCTGCGTTGCACGATGCGCGGCTCGACCCGCAGTCCGCCCTCGACCTGCCGCGCTTCTGCATTGACGTGGACGAAGCCGGCGGGCGCGTTGCCATCGAAGAAGGAATGCCGAAAGAAACACTGGATGCCCTGCAAGCGATGGGACATCCAGTGTATGAGGTGACAGGCTATGAACGCGCGTTGTTCGGGCGCGGTCAGGTCATTTGGCGCGACCAGGAAACGGGCGTCTTGTGCGGCGGGAGCGACCCGCGCGCAGATGGGTGCGCGATGACCCTGACATAATCGCTTGGGCGATTGCGAGCGGGTACATAACTTCAGTCATGATACAATTCTGCCCGCTCAATCCGTATGACACAAGACCTTAAACCGCGCGACTACGAATCCGCCGCCGACTTAAGCCGGCGGCTGAATCTGCCCTTCTCGAATTTGTCTCTTCTGACACGTGCCCTCACGCATCGTTCCTACGTGAACGAGAATCCCACCGTCCAGGAAGACAACGAACGCCTCGAATTCCTCGGCGATGCCGTGCTGGATTTCATCGTGGGCGCCTGGGTGTATAACCGCTTCCCTGAAATGCCCGAGGGCGATTTGACGAAAATCCGCTCTGCCATTGTCCGCAATGACCAGTTGGCAAATTTTGCCCGCCGCCTCGACCTGGGACGCGCCCTCCGCCTGGGACGCGGCGAAAACTCCTCCGGCGGGAAGGAGCGGGATACCTTGCTGGGTTCTGCGTTCGAGGCGCTCATCGGCGCGTTGTACCTGGACTCGGGTCTGAAGGCGGTCGAGGAGTTTGTCAACCCGATTCTGGATGACATCCAGGATTACATCCTCGATGAAATTCAGGACCCGAAAAGCCGTTTGCAGGAATGGGCGCAGGCGGAGAAACTGGGAACGCCGCAATATGTCACCGTCTCGGCAAAGGGACCCGACCACGCCAAAGAGTTCGAGGTGGAAGTACGCATCCAGGGCGTGACCTATGGCAGGGGGCACGGCTCCAGTAAGGGCATCGCCGCCCGCATCGCCGCCCAAACCGCCCTCGAAGCGCTCGGCATCACCTTCAAGTAACTGGACAACCGCCAATCCCAAATCCCAAATCCAAAATCCCAAATCTAAAATCCAAAATCCAAAATCCAAAATCGTAAACCACCATGCCTCTTCGTCTTAAATCACTGGAACTTCAAGGTTACAAAACGTTCGCATCGAAAACCACGTTCGAATTCGCCGCGGGCATCACCGCCATCGTCGGACCGAACGGTTCGGGGAAGTCGAACATTGCCGATGCCCTGCGCTGGGTACTGGGCGAGCAGTCCTATTCGCTGTTACGCGGCAAAAAAACCGAAGACATGATCTTCAACGGCTCGGAACACCGCGCCCGCGCCAGCATGGCTTCGGCGCATATCGTGTTCGACAATTCCACCGGCTGGCTGCCGGTGGAATTCACGGAAGTCGCCATGACCCGCCGTGCCTACCGCGACGGACACAACGAATACCTGCTGAACGACCAACCGGTGCGCCTGCGCGACCTGAACGAACTGCTCTCCGCCGCCGGGCTGGCAGACCGCACCTACACCATCATGGGGCAGGGGTTGGTGGATGCCTCGCTGGCGCTCAAAGCCGAGGAGCGCCGCAAATTGTTCGAAGAGGCGGCGGGCGTGGGGTTGTATCGTTCGCGCCGCGAAGAAGCCCTGAAACGGCTCGAAACCACCCAGCGCAACCTCGAACGCGTGCTCGACATCATGTCCGAACTGGAGCCGCGTTTGCGCAGTTTGGAGCGGCAGGCGAAACGCGCCTCGGAATATGCCCGCGCCCAGGCAGACCTCAAAGTGATTTTGCGCGAGTGGTACGGCTATCACTGGCATCGCGCACAGCAGGAACTCACCGCCGCGCGCGAAGCGGTTCGCGCCCAGGAAGCGCGCGTCCAGGAGGCGCGTGAGGAACACGCGAAGGCGCAGGCAGATTACAACGCCTTCCGCGAGCGTCTCTCGGAGTTGCGGGCGCAGTTGAATGCCTGGCATCGTCAATCCGCTGAGCTGCACAGTCAGCGCGAGGAAATCAGCCGCGAATTGGCAGTCCTCGAAGAGCGCCGCCGCGCCTTGCTCTCCCTGCAAACTTCCGCGCTCGCCGACCGGGAACGCCTCTCGGATGAAGAACGCCTGGCGCAGGAACGTCTCGTCGAAGCGGAGCAGGAAGTTGCCCGCCTGCAGGCGGAGTACGAAGAGGCGCAAAGACAGTACGAGGAAGTTCAGCGGTCTTTGCAGGAGCGTCAGTCGGAACGCGCCGCGCTGGAGGAGCAGATGCGTTCCATGCGCGGACGCATCGAAGCCTGGAACGCCCAGCGCGCCGAATCGCAGGCGCGGCTGGATGAGTTGAAACAACGCCTCGAAGCGCTGACGGCAAAAATCGAAGCGGCAAGCCGGGCGGTGGAAACAGCCGAACGCCTGACGCGCGAAGCCGGCGAACAGCACGCCGCCGCACAAGCCAAACGAGAGGCACTGGAAGCGCAGTTACGTCAGGCGGAAGAAATCGAACAGAAGAGCAAACAGGAAGTGGAGCGGCTCGAAAACGAACGGCGCGCCAACAGCGAGGAGCGCACCAAACTCCTTGCCGCGCACACCCGCATCACTGCTCAGTTGGAGGTCATCGAACAAGCCGAACAGTCGCTGGCAGGATACGCCGAGGGAGCGCGCTTCCTGCTCGAAGCCGCCCGCCAGATGAAACTGCGCGGCGCACGCGGCGCTTTGAGCGCGGCGCTCGATGTGCCGGCGGAACTCGAAACCGCCATCGCCGCCGCCTTGGGCGATACGCTCGATGCTGTCCTTCTTGATGGAAATGAAATCGAAGACGCCTTGCAATTGCTCGAGTCGAATGAGGCGGGGCGGGCGGTGTTGCTGCCGCTCGGTCAGGCTTCTGAAATTTTGACGACCTCGGATGCCGATGCCCTCGGCGTCGCTTCCGAACTGGTTCACGCGCCGGAAGAATTGCGCCCGGCGGTGAGGCTGATGCTTGGGCAGACCCTGATTGTGCGCGACCGCGCCGCCGCCCGCAAATTGATTCGGGACCTGCCGCCTCATGCCCGCGTCGTGACGCTGCGCGGGGAAGTCTTCCGCGGCGACGGCTTGATCATCGCCGGAAAATCCGCGTCTTCCTCCGCCCTGAGCCGTCCGCGCCAGAAACGGGAGTTGACCGAAGCCCTGACCGTGTTGAGCGGGCAGATCGAGGCACTGAACCGCGAAGCAGACGCGCTTTCCGAAAGACTGCACGAGGCACAGCGCACCTGGCAGGAGGCGGCGGAGGCGGCGCGCCGGATGCGCGTCAGTGTGGGAGAAGCCGAAGAGTTGGAGAAGCAGGCTGGGTTGGAGTCCGAAGCGAAACGCCGGGAGTTGGAGTGGCAGAAGAGTCAGCAAGTCCAGTTGAAGGCAGAGGCGGCGGAGGCGGAATCCATCCAAAAAAGTTTGACGGAGACGCTATCGAACGTCGAAGCGGAACTGGCAAAGGCAGACGCGGAGTGGAAGGAAATTTCCAGCCGTTTGAGCGGAATGGACCTGGCAGAGGCGCAGGGGCAGGTGTCGTATTGGGCGACGCGCAAGGCTGTGGCGGAGCGCGCGCTGGCGGATGCGCGGGCGAGGCGGGAGGAGCGGGCGAAAGAGGCGGGGCGGTTCGAAACGCGGCGTTCTGAAATGTCGTCCCGTTTGAGGGAGGCGGAGACCCTGCTCGCCGATTTGGACGCCCGGCAAGCCGGCTTGCATGAACGAGAGAATGCCCTGCGGGAACAGATCGAGGCGTTGAACCTGGAGATGAGCCCCGCCGAGCGTGAGTTGGAGACGGCGGAGGCGGAAGAGGCGCGCCTGCAGGAGGTGGAGGCGAATACCCAGCGGATGCTGGCAACCGCCGAGCGTTTGCAGGGTCAGGTGCAGTTGGAACAGTTGCGCAAGCAGGAGGCGCTGGACAATCTGCGCCAGAAGATCATGGATGATTTCGGGCTGGTGATGTTCGAGTATGCGGAGGATGTTTCCGGTCCCGTGCCGCTGCCGTTCGAGGGGATGGTGGAGGAATTGCCCGTGGTGGCGGAGGTGTCACCCGATTTGGAGGCGCAGTTGATTCGTCAGCGGACGCAGGTGCGGCGCATGGGACCGATCAACCCGGAGGCAAAGCAGGAGTATGACCGCGAGTCGGAACGGTATGCGTTCATGAAGTCGCAGGTGGAGGATTTGCGGAAGGCGGAGGAAGACCTGCGCAAGGTGATTGCCGAGTTGGATGAGTTGACGCGGCAGGAATTTGCGAAGACGTTCGACGCAGTGGACAAACAGTTCCGCGCGATGTTCACGCGGTTGTTCGGCGGCGGTTCGGCGCGTCTTGCGCTGACCGACCCGGAGAATCTGGTGGAGACCGGCATCGAAATCGAGACGCGCCTGCCGGGACGCCGCGAGCAGTCGTTGGCGTTGCTTTCAGGCGGCGAGCGCAGTCTGACGGCGGTGGCGCTGGTGTTTGCGCTGTTGAAGGTCTCGCCGACGCCGCTGTGTGTGATGGATGAGGTGGACGCCATGCTCGACGAGGCGAACGTGGGGCGCTTCCGCGATTTGCTGGTGGAGTTGAGCAAAGATACGCAGTTCATCATCATCACACATAACCGCAATACGGTGCAGGCGGCGGATGTGATTTATGGCGTGACAATGGGACGCGATTCGGCGAGTCAGGTCATCAGCCTGCGGCTGGATCAGGTGACGGATGAGATGTTGAAGCGGGGGTAGGGGGTGGGGGAATAGTGGGACAGTGAACAGTGATCAGTGATCTTGTGATGGACAAGAAAATCGCCCGGCTCAGGAGAGCGCGGGCGATTTTTTTCATGTTCGCTTCTTGTTTATTGCGGGATAGGTTGGAAATCGGGCATGGGCGGGATGTGCTGCCGCCAGGTGTCGTAGGTGGTGATTTGGGCGGCGGCTTTTGCCGCGTCGAGCCAGTCGGTGAAGGCTTTTTGGCGGTTGTTTTCCAACTGGCTGGGTGTGAGCGGCAGTTCCCGCCTATCCAGCACCTGGATGATGTGGTAACCGAACTGGGTCTTGACCGGCTCGCCGATTTCTCCAATCGGCTGGCTGAAGGCGGCATTCTCGAATTCGGGAACCATGACGCCTCTGCCGAACCAGCCCAGATCGCCGCCCTGGGCGCCGGAGCCGGTGTCTTTGGAGAATTCTTTGGCGAGGCGGGCGAAGTCGGAACCGTTCTTGAGGAGTTGAACGATGGCGACCGCTTCGCTCTCGGTGTCAACGAGGATATGCCGCGCCCAGACCTGTTCTTCGCTGGTGGGCAAGTCGGCGGCGATGGCATCCTGAAGTTTCTGGCGCAGGATGTTGTTGCGGTACACGTCGCGCAAAGTCGCTTCGCTGACGCCGTAGGATTTGAAGCGATCCACGGTGTCGGTATATTGGGTCTGGAAGCCTTCGAGTGTGTAAGGCGTGGCGGTGGGTGGAATGTCTTCCGGCACGAGGGTGGGGGTGGGGCGACCGGAGGGCGTGGGCGTGGCGGTGGCGGCGGGGTCGGGTGTGGAGGTCGGCTCAGGGGTGAATGTGGGAGCCGTCGTTGGGGTGGGAGTGTGGGGGTAGAGGGTCAACTGTTCGGAAGTGAGAGTCGGGTATTCAAAGGGGGTGGGGGTGATGGTGGGGGTGGGAGTCCCGTTCGGGAAAAAGTTGTAGGCTTCCTGAATCGCCTTTTCCACTTCCTCATCGGAGACCGTGATGCCGCGTTTCTCGGCTTCCTGGCGGATGAGCGCCTCGTCAATCAGCTGGTCAATGACCAGTTGACCGACCGCTTCGGGGGACTGGAGGTAGTAACTGATTTGCTGAATTTGCTGAGACATGTCCATGCCGAAGGTTTGCTGGTAGAACTGATATTGCTGGTAGATGTTGACCAGGTTCGCCCGCTGAAGTTGGACACGCTCCTGAAATTGCTTGATGGAGATTTTTTCGCCGTTGACTTCGACCGCCGGTTTTTGCAGTTGCAGGTAGTTGACATCGAGGATGCCATAGCCGATCAAGCCGGCAACGATGATAATCATGGCGATTGCCACCGTGCGCACGATGGTGACCTGGCGGCGTTCGCGTTCGAGGCGGGCAATGTGTTTTTTGGTAAGGACTTTGGGTTTCTTTTCCTGATTTGACATGATGAATGCTCCAAAACGAAAATGCGGGGCATGGAGACCCACGCCTTGTGGGCGTCTCATGCCCCGCTGCGCTGGTCAGTTGAGCTTAGCGCATTTCTTCGGCATGTTTGCCGGTGAAGGGAAGCAAGGCAATCTGGCGGGCTTGCTTGATTGCCGTTGCAATGGCGCGCTGATGTTTGGCGCAGGCGCCGGTCTGCCGCCGCGGGCGGATGGTGCCTTCCTCGGTAATGTATTTCCTGAGCAGGTCAACTTTTTTGTAGTCAATCGTCAGGGTCTTATCGGCGCAAAACTGGCAAAACTTGGGCTTGGCAAAGAAGCGCGCGCCGCCCTGTGCCTGTTGCTGCGTCTCGGGTGTTTTTTTGTCGTCAGCCATTTCTTACTCCGCTTGAAATCTAGAAAGGAAACTCTTCTTCGTCGGTGGTTTCCGTGGAACCTTCAGCCGCAGAGACATCGGCGCTGTTGTTGTGGTCGCGGCGTTCGCCGAGCATCATCATTTCGCTGGCAACCACTTCGACGCTGGTGTGTTTGACGCCTTCTTTGTCGTCCCAGCGGCGGGTCTGCAGGCGTCCTTCCACATAAACCTGCTGACCCTTGGAGAGATATTGTTTGCAAATTTCCGCCAGGTTGCCCCAAGCAACCACGTTGAACCATTCCGTCTCATTGTGGCGTTCGCCGTCCGCCGAATTCCAGGCGCGGCTGACCGCCACAGTGAAGGTGGTCACCGGTTTGCCCGAAGGCGTGTAGCGCATTTCGGGGTCCTTGCCCAAGTGACCAATGATCTGGACTTTATTCAATCCTCGGCTCATTTTGAAAACTCCTTACGAACGCCAGAACGTTCAACGATTTGGCGGGAATGTTACACAACCGTCAGCATGTGACGGAGCACCGGCTCGAGGTAGCGGATGTTCCGCTCCAGTCCGCTGGTGGACTTGGGGTCGAGCGTGACGTTCATCAGAACGTATTGACCTTCGGTCTGCTTGCGGATGGGGTAGGCAAGTTTGCGGCGACCCCAGACCTCGGTTCTGTCCACGCTGCCGCCTGCTTCGCCAACCCAGCCTTGGACGCGTTCCAGAGCGCTTTTAAATGCGTTCTCGTCCAGTTCGGGCTGGAAGATGCAGATCAACTCGTATTTGCGCATGAGGGGCTTCCTCCTTTCCTTGGGATTGCTCCCGTTCAAACCGTAGGTTCGCCGGGAGCGGAAAGGCACGTGATGTGACGTACCTGTGTTACAACGGGCGCAAGTTTATCACAAATCGGCGAAATGAGGAGGATTGAATCGGCAACAGGGTATAATTATTTTATGAGCAGGCGATATCAGGCGATTGAGCAAATTTGTAAGAAATACGGCGTCAAGGCGCTGTATGGTTTTGGCAGTCGCGGCAGGGAGTTATTCGAAGTCCTGCGAGATGACCGCCTTTCTCTTTCCGCTTCACAAAGCGACCTGGATATTGGCGTTTTGACCCATTCTCCTTTTTCCGTTGACGATAAAGTCGGCTTGACATCCGATCTCGAAGGATTATTCGGGAACGCCAATGTGGATTTGGTCGTTTTGCAGGAGGTGGACGCGTTCCTGGCGGCAAACATCATTCGCGGCGAACGCGTCTATGCCGAGGATGACTATCTTGCCGATGAATACGAATTGTTCGTTCTGCGCCGCGCGGGGGATTTAGCCGGGTTCGAACGCCAGCGAATGGCGGCAATTTTAGAGGAAAGTTAGCAATGGTCCCTGGAAAAATCTCCAAGCGTGTTGCGGCAGATAGATTAGGCTGGGTCAATCGAATGTTGAGCGAAATTCGCTCTTTGCCTTTGGACTCAAAAACAGACTTTTTGCAGGACAGCCGGAATATCTGGACGGCGGAATCCTGCCTGCGCCGCGCTTTGGAAGCCCTTTTTGACCTCGGAAGACATATCGCGGCGAAGGGTTTTGGCGAAGCCGTTACCGAATACAAGGAAATTGCCTCTGTGTTGCATCGGCATAAGGTTATCTCCAGTAAAGACTTTTCGCTTATGCAAAAATTGGCAGGCTACCGAAATCGTCTCGTGCATTTTTATCATGATGTCAGTGAAGATGAACTGTTCGAAATTTGTTCTTCCCGTTTGGGGGATGTCGAATGTCTGGCTGAGGCTTTGCGCGGCTGGCTCGTAAATAATCCAAATCTGCTGGATGAAACCTTGTAAGCCGCGCTCAGGGGTGACCTTTTCTCGTCATCGTCAACACGCATATTTATAAGGAAAATTATGTTTGACCTCCCCGATAGCGAAATTCTCCCTCTTTCAAAAGAACACATTTTTTGGACATGGTCGGCGCAAGCCAGGGTGAATCCCATCCCGGTCCAGCGCGCCAAGGGCGTGTATTTTTGGGATGTGGACGGCAAACGCTACCTCGATTTCAATTCGATGACCATGTGCGTCAACATCGGTCACGGCGACGAGCGCATCATCCGCGCCATGCAGGAGCAGGCGGCGGAGTTGCCCTACGCCGCGCCAGGCATGACGACCAAAATCCGCGCGCTGGCGGGCAAAGCAGTTGCGGATGTGACCCCGCAGCGCGCCCTGACCAAGATCCTTTTCACCCTCGGCGGGGCAGATGCCAACGAAAACGCCATCAAGCTGGCGCGCGGCTACACGGGACGCCACAAGATTCTCGCCCGTTACCGCTCCTACCACGGCGCCACCGCCGGCGCAATGGCAGCCACCGGCGACCCGCGCCGCGTTGCCTGGGAGCCGAACCTGATGAGCGGCGTGGTGCATTTCCTCGACCCGTACCGCTACCGTTCCACCTTTCACCGCACCAACCCCGATATTTCGGAGGAGGAGTTCGCCCGCGATTACGTCAATCACCTCGAAGAGATCATCCAATACGAGGGACCGGAGACTATTGCGGCAATCCTCATGGAATCGGTGACCGGCACCAACGGCATCATCATCCCTCCGCAGGGATACATGCAGGGCGTGCGCGCTTTGTGCGACAAGTACGGCATCGTCATGATTGCCGATGAAGTCATGAGCGGCTTCGGGCGCACCGGCAAATGGTTTGCCGTCGAGCATTGGGACGTGGTGCCAGACATCATGACCATGGCAAAAGGACTCACCTCCGCGTATGCGCCGCTGGGGGCGGTGGCGATGAAGCCGGAGATCGCGGCGGCGTTCAACGACACGCCCTTCGAGAGCGGCTTGACCTACACCTCACACCCGGTCTCGCTGGCGGCGGCGGTGGCGAACATCCAAGCCATGAGGGAGGATCAAGTCGTCGAGCACGCGGCAGGCATGGGTCCCGTTTTGAAGCGGATGTTGTCCGATCTGGGCGAGGCGCATCCCTCCGTGGGCGATGTCCGTTCGATTGGGTTGTTTGGCATCATCGAGTTGGTCAAAAACCGCAAGACGAAAGAGCCGATGGCGCCTTGGAACGGCTCGTCGCCCGAAATGACCGCTCTGCGAAAGTATTGCCTCGACAACGGCTTGTTCCTGTACACCCACTGGCACACGATATTGATTATCCCTCCGCTGATCATCACCGAAGAGCAATTGCAGGAGGGATTCGCGATACTCGACAAAGCGTTGGAAATTACCGATCAGGCGACGAATGGAAAATAAACCCTCCCTTGACCCCAGTGTATTGACGCCCCTCATCATCGGCGCGTTGTCCTTGGTGGGCATTGTGGTGATTTTTTTCTCTGTCCGCGCTGCTTCGCTTCAGCCGGTGGAAATTACGCCCACGCCGACCCGCTTCCGTTTTCTCTATGTAGGGACCGAACCCGGTCTTTCAACGCTAACACCCGAACCCACTGCGACGCAAGTCGTCATTGTGCCTTCGCCGGTCTCCAATCGCCCCACTTCCAGACCTCCTTTGGGCGCACCCACCCCCACCACTGCGCCGTTTATCCCGCCGGGGGGTGGCGGTCCATTCTTCCCGCCGCAGCCTTCTCCCACCCGTTCGGGGTCACAGCCGCCTGTCGAAACGGAGCCTTCATTTTCGACCAAGCCGCCGTCCTCGTTGTTTACTCCCACCTTTACCCCCACCATCCCTTCGGTGCTGGCAAAGTATGATGACACCTACTACGCCATTCTCTACGACGGCGAATGGACCAGCCAGACCAACGTGACGGGCGCTTATCAAAACACCCTGCACATCTCCTTTACCATCGAAAATTACGCCCTCTTTACCTTTGTGGGTCAGCAGGTCATCGTCACCTATCAGGCGGGACCCAGTTTGGGGACAATGCGCATTGACTTGGACGGCATCGAGTTCGAGGTGAGCCAAGCCAGCCCGCAGACTCAACTGGCAGACTGGGTTTCCCCCGTCCTCATCATGGGGACGCATGAACTGGTCATCGAGCATTTGAGCGGGGGTTCAATCAACATTGACTCGATTACCATCCCCGATGTCCGCACGGCTACTCCCACTCCATGAGACGGTGAATATCCGCTTTGGCGAAGTAGGCGCGATAGGCGGCGGTCTCTTCCAGGATGCCCTTCACTGCGACATACAACTCTTTTTGAAGATACTGATTCGCCTCGCCATTTCCCCGCGTTAGGACGAGCGCATCGTCCCCGCCGGAAACTGCGAGGTGACCCCCAGCCGCCAGCCACTCCAAGCCGATCCGCACCGCGCTTTCGCGCGCTGCCATGGCGGCGGCAAGTTCCTGCAGGCTGACCTTTCCCTTCCGTTGATTCAACACATACTTGCACAACCCCGCCAAGTGGGTGAGGAATTCATCTGTTTTTTCCGGCGGCGGGGTGACGGCGAAGACATACACGACCTTTGGCTGGACGATTTCGAGCGCACGGTGCAGGTCGGCGGGGGAGGGGGGCGTGGTGTAGATGGAGAACTCTTCCGCAGGGCGCAGTTCGAAGCGGGGCACGCCGGCGGCTCGGTCGGGTCCCTCCGCCCAGATGAGGGTGGAAGGCTGAAGGTTTAAGAGGGAGGGCTGCAAGCGCATATCCCGCACTTCCAATTTGGGTTTGTGAATTTCGATGGGCTTTTCTTCGGTGAGGCGGTACTCCTCGAACGTCAGGCTGACCTGTCGCTGTCCGCGGTAGGCGGAGGCGCGCAGTGCATAGGCGATGTCGAGTTTTGCGCCCGCTTCCGGCAGTTCTTCCCCGGCGCCGCCCCACCACAGGAGACTTTGCACATTACCGCGTTCGTCCTCCACGGTCAACCGCAGATGCTCTTTTGTCTTTCCGATTTCCGTTGCCGATTTGAGCGTCACATTCCGCGTCGCCAAAATCAACTCCGGGTTTCCCGCGCCGAAGGGCGCCAGCGTCTCCAAGGCGTCTGCCAGTTCGAGATTGATTTCGTGCAATTCCAGCCAAGCGTCAATTTGCAGCGTTGGCTCCTTGCGGATCATTGCCCCTAGTTGGCGTTCGATGGCTTTGCCCAGTCCGCGGCGGAAGGCGGGCAGGTTGTCTTTGGGGAGGGAAAGTCCTGCCGCCATGGGGTGACCGCCGAAGCCGAGGAGCAAGTCTTTCTGTGAGGCGATGGCTTCGGTGATGTGCAGTCCCTCCACAGAACGGGCGGAGCCGCGCAGGATGCCGTCTTCGCCTTCAGTGAGGAGCAGGGCAGGTTTGTGGTACCGCTCCACGAGGCGGTTGGCGACGATGCCCACCACGCCGCCGGGCCAATTGGGATGCGACAACACAATGACGGGTTCGCTCAACAGGCTGGGGTTCTCGCGCAGCTGCGCCTCCGCCGCTTCCGTGACCTGACTGGTCAACAGCCTGCGCTGGGCGTTGAGACCCTCGATCTGCGCGGCAAGGACGCGGGCTCTGGAAGCGTTGTTGGTAATTAGTAATTCGACGGCGGGGTTGGCGTCACTCAAGCGTCCAAGTGCGTTCAGGCGCGGCGCGAAGGTAAAGCCGATGGTTTCCTCGGTGAGGGTTTCGAGACTTGCGCCTGCCAGTTCTGCCATCACCTTTATGCCGAGCCGTTTCGTCTCGCGCAGTTTTCGAATTCCCTTTTGTGCCAGCGAGCGCGTTTCTCCCTTCAACAGCGCCACATCCGCAATCAGTCCCAGCGCGACAAGGTCGAGTAAGTCCTGACTTTCGACTTTCGACGTTCGACTCGCAATTAAAGCCTCCGCCAGCTTATACGCCACCCCCACGCCTGCCAGGTTTTTAAGCGGGTGGTCATCTGGCAGCAATTTGGGGTTGATGATGGCTTTGGCGTTGGGGAGCGTTTCGCCGAGGTCGTGATGGTCGGTGACGATGACATCCACGCCGCGCGAGTTGCAGTAGTCAATGGCTTCGTGGGCGGTGATGCCGGTATCGCAGGTAAGCAGGAGACTGACGCCGCCATCCAAAATCGGTTGAAGGCTTTCGACGTGAACGCCATGATTTTCTTTGCCGCGAATCGGAATGTAGTACACCACGTCTGCGCCGAGTGCTTGAAGGGTTTGGACGAGCAGGGTGGTGGCGGTCTGCCCGTCCACGTCGAAGTCGCCCCAGACGCAGATTCTCTCTTGTTTGCGTATAGCCGCTTTGATTATGTCTGTTGCCTTTTCTATCTCAGGGAATGGCACAGATGGATTTTCATCGGGATGTAGAAATGCGCGGGCAGATTCGGGTGAGTAGATGCCGCGTCGGATGAGAGTCTGCGCGATGAGGGGAGGCAGGTTCAGGTCCGCGAAGGAGGCGGGAATTTGGACAGGTGAGGGGTCGAGCCAGCGAGTCATGGGTTGGAGTATCAGGTGTCCAGTGCGGCGTGTCAAGTGTCCAACGTGTTCGGCGTTATTTGGGGACGTGACCACTTACAGCGGCTCGAACCTCGCGGTGAAGTGCCTCAATAACTCAGGCGCGTAGGTGAATTTGTAACCCCGCACTTCAGCGGCGCGGGATTTGATGTTTGCCAGCGTTTCCACTACATAATCGAAATGGCTCTGGGTGTACGTGCGGCGCGGGATGGCGAGGCGCAGCAGTTCGAGTTTGGGATAGACCATCTGCCCGGTGTCGGGGTCGGGATGAGCGAACATGACCGAGCCGATTTCCACGCCGCGAATGCCGCCTTCGCGGTACAGTTCGACGGCGAGCGCCTGCGCCGGAAATTCGTGTTGGGGGATGTGGGGAAGCACCGCCCCGGCATTGACATATACGCCATGTCCGCCGGCGGGCTGGATGGTGGGAATGCCTGCATCGTTGAGCCGCTGTGCGAGGTAGGCGGTTTGGGCGATGCGGTAGGCTAGGTAGGTTTCGTCCAAGCCTTCGTACAAGCCGACTGCCATGGCGTCGAGGTCGCGCCCGGCAAGTCCGCCGTAGGTGGGGAAGCCTTCGCGCAGGATGAGTTCGTTCTTGATGTTCTGGAACAACGTTTCGTCGTTCACGCACAACAAGCCGCCGATGTTGACGATGGCGTCCTTTTTGGCGGACATGCACATGCCGTCTGCCAGGGCGAACATTTCGCGGGCGATGTCTTTGACGGAACGATGCCGGTAGCCGGGTTCGCGCTGTTGGATGAAGTAGCAGTTTTCGGCGTAGCGCGCCGCGTCTATGAAGAACGGGATGCCCGCCTCGTGATAGGCATCTGCCACTGCTTTGAGATTTTCCATCGAGACGGGTTGTCCGCCGCCGGCGTTGTTGGTGACGGTGATCATGCCGAAGGGAATGTTTTCGCGTCCGTGCTGTGCGATGAAGGCTTTGAGTTTGGCGATGTCGAGGTTGCCCTTGAAGGGGTGCGGGTTGGCGGGGTCGGCGGCTTCGTCAATGACGAGGTTGACGGGGCGTCCGCGGCGGGCGCGGACGTTGGCGTCGGTGGTGTCGAAGTGCATGTTGCTGGGGACGTACATCCCAGGCTTGACGAGGCACGCGGCAAGAATGTTTTCGGCGGCGCGTCCCTGATGGGTGGGGACGAAATACTTAAAGCCGAAGATGTCTTCCACGGCGGCTTTGAGGCGGTGGAACGAGCGCGCGCCCGCATAGGACTCGTCGCCGCGCATGAGCGCCGCCCACTGGTCGTGGCTCATCGCGCCGGTGCCGGAGTCGGTCAGCAGGTCAATGAAAATGTCTTCGGCTTTGAGGGCGAAGAGGTTGTAGCCCGCGGCTTTGAGCGCCGCTTCGCGCTCCTCGCGCGGGATGAGGCGGATGGGTTCGGTGACTTTGATGCGAAAGGGTTCGGGAGGGTAGGTCATGGAGGCTCCAGGTTTCAGGTTTCAGTGATCAGTCATCAGTGATCAATCATCAGTGATCAGTTTTCAGTGAATAGTTGGGAATGGATGGGCATAATTAAAACGGCGTACCTGGGTGTACGCCGTTTTGATATTTCATTCACTCTTGGGCTTCGATGGGAATACTCTTCAATTCCTTGATCAACATCGGCAGGTCTTCATTTATCGTTTGCCAAACCACTTCCATGTTGACGCCAAAATAATGATGCACGAGTTTGTTTCTCATCCCTTTGATTTCGCGCCAAGGGATGCCGGGATATTCTGAGTGAACTTTCGCTGGAATATTCGCCGCGGCTTCCCCGATGATTTCAACGGCGCGAATGACAGCATAGACTGTTTTCTCGTCTTTGGAGAAGGATTCGTAATCCATGCCTTCTGTAAACTGAATAGCGCGCTGGGCGTTTTCCAACATGTCACGGAAGAAATCGGCATATTCACGGTTCATACAGGGATGGCCTCGCTCAGAATATTTTTGCCAATCGCTGGTTTGAGCGAATCTTTCATCACCAGATCCACTTTAACGCCCAGAAGGTCGGAAAGGTAATTTTCCAAACGGACGAATTTGAACAAACTCGGCGGCTTGCTGAATGTAACCAAAATGTCAAGGTCGCTATCCTTGCGCTGCTCATGGCGCACGTAGGAACCGAACACCTCCAGCGTGGCGACGTTGTATTGCTCCGCCAGTATAGGGCGCTGTTGGCGGAGGATGTCCATGAACTTCTGCAAACGGGTTTGTCTTGGCATAAGTTTATTATACCTGTCTCCCGCTTGCATCATTTCGACTTGCCTGCAATTGCGCCAGGCACAAGTGTTGCTTAGAAACTATCTCAAAACCCTTTGAAAGCATATAATGTACTTGCCCAAAAAGGAGGATGAGCAATGAAGAAAAAGAAACCCTTGCCGACAATCTGGGAAGTTCCGGATGAATTATGGGAGCGCATCGAACCCCTCATCTTGGAATTCGACCCGCCCAAAAACACAGGCAGGCCGCGCGTCAATCCGCGCAATGTGCTGGACGCCTTGATTTTTCGGATGCGCACGGGTTGTCAATGGAATCGCATTCCCCGCGTCTATGGGGATGATGCCACAATCCATCGGACGTTCCAGCATTGGGTGGAAATCGGTTTGTTTCCCAAGATTTGGGCAGTGTTGGTGGAAGAATGCGAAGAGTTGGGATTGGTGGATTGGGAATGGCAGGCAGCAGATGGAACGCTGGGCAAAGCGCGTCTGGGAGGGGATGAAATCGGTCCCAACCCGACGGACCGAGGCAAAAATGGCTCGAAAAAGAGCATTTTGACGGACAGTCAGGGTGGTCCGCTGGCGATTGTGGTGGCCGGGGCGAATGTGCATGACGCGAAATTGCTGGATCAAACCATTGAAGCCATTGTGGTGGAACGACCCAAAGTGACCGAAACGAAGCCGCAGCATTTGTGTCTGGACAAAGGCTACCATAACCCAAGCGGCGAGGCGGCGATAGCGAAGCATCACTACACCGGGCATGTCCGCCGCATTGGGGAAGAACCGTTGGGCAAGGGTAAAAAAAGCCTCCTGCTCGACGGTGGGTGGTGGAAAGGACGTTAGCATGGTTATCCAAATGCCGCGGTTTATTGATCCGTTACGAAAAGAAGGCGAAAAACTATCTGGCGCTTCTTCAACTGGCTTGCGCCATGTTCTGGTTTCGCCGATTGGCGCAAAATGCCTTTTGAGATAATTTCTTAATGCAAACCTTCATCCTTTCCTCGATCTCTGCCGGCATTTTTTGTGGGCAAACCAGCCACGAACCCTTCGACAGGCTCAGGGCAAGTTTTTCACGAATGAGAGTCTTACATTTGAGTATTCGCAGCCTCATTCGTGGACGGTTCCTCGCCTGTAACAACTCCTGCGCCGATTATAATTCCATCACAAGCCGAATGCTTTGAATGCGATTGTGCGATGTATAATTGCACATCGTCAGGCTTGACCCTGTCACATCCCGCCAAAGGATTTGCAATGACCAAACTTTTCTTCGCCACGGATATTCACGGTTCGGATATTTGCTGGAGCAAGTTCTTGAATGCGGGGAAATTTTACGGCGTGGATATCCTCATCCTCGGCGGCGACATGACCGGCAAGGCGGTGGTGCCATTCATCCATCAGGGCGGGAAGAACTACAAAGTCACCCTCCTCGAGCAGGAGTTTCAAATTACGAACGAAGACGAACTCGCCGATTTGCAAAAGCGTGTCCGCAGCCGCGGCTACTTACCTGACCACTCCCGACGAAATTGCCGAACTCGAAAAAGACCCCGCCCGTGTGCATCAAATCTTTTTGCAGGAAGTGTTGAAGGTCGTCCAGCAGTGGATGGATTTGGCGGATAAGAAACTGGACGGCACCGGCATGAAGGTCTATTGCTGTCCCGGCAACGACGACATGGATGAGGTGGACGAAATCGTTCGCGCCAGCCGCAGCGTGATCCTCGCCGAGGGGCAGGTGATTCCCCTCGACGGTGTCCACGAAATGATCGCCTCCGGCTGGTCGAACCGCACACCCTGGGATACGCACCGCGAAGAGGACGAGGACCAGCTCAAAGTCCGCTATGAAGCGATGATTTCCCGTCTCAAAGACCCGCGCAACGCCATCTTCAACATTCACGTCCCGCCGTACAAATCCGGTCTGGACGAAGCGCCCGAACTGGACAAAGACCTGCGCCCCGTGCTGGCGGGACAGGCGCTCAAACCCGTCGGTTCGACCGCCCTGCGCAAAGCCATCGAAGAGACCCAGCCCCTGCTCGGCTTGCACGGACACATCCACGAGGGGCGCGGCGCGACGCGCATCGGCAAGACGCTGTGCATCAACCCCGGCTCCATGTACGAACAGGGGACACTACTGGGCGCCATCGTCGTTTTGGGCAACCGCAAAATCGAAAACTACGTGCTGACATCAGGTTAACTTTTCCGGGCGTCCCGTGTTACAGCATGTAGCACGTTGAAAACCAATTTCACCTGAAGGAGGAGCGTTCTCATGAGCAACCTGTTTGTCCGCAAGGCGACCGGCCTGGTGCGTTCGTGGTCGGTCTTCGACGCGTTCGTGTACGCGTTCTTTTCGATCAACCTCATTACGCTCGGTCTGTACAGTTTCAGCCAGATGTATTACTTCGAAGGAGGCATGATCAACGCCCTGATTGTCAGTGCGGTGCTCATTTTCTTCGAGGTCATCGTCTATGCTGGGCTGATTGCCGTCATGCCGCGTTCCGGCGGCGATTACGTCTGGCAGAGCCGCATCTTGGGCGGTGCGGTCGGTTTCATCCTGGCAGTCACCGGCTGGTGGTTCATCCTGTGGTTGTGGGTGCCGCTCTACGGCGACATGTTCCGCCACATCGTGCTGGTGCCCATCCTGGGCATCCTCGGCGCAAAGGACGCCGCCCTGTGGTTTGCCGGCACCGAACACGGCGCGTTCGTCGCCTCGTTGATTACCCTTGCCGTGGTGAGCGTCTTCATTGCTTTGGGCATGAAGACCTACGCCAAAATCCAGAAGTATTCCTTCTACGGCGGCATTCTGGGCTTGTTCATTGTCATCGTCCTCCTGCTGACCGGTTCCAACGCTGCCTTCAAAGCCGGACTGGATGCAAACGCCGCGCAGTTGTTTGGCGCACAGCCGGGGGTGTACGATACAACCGTCGCATTGGGGACGGAAGCGGGTGCAATGACGCCGTTTGCCGGCGGCGGCTTGAGCCTGGCGGTCTTCCTCGTCCTCCCCTACATGGTCTTCTTCAACCTGTGGCCCAACTGGGGCGCCACCCTCTACGGTGAAGTGCGCGGCGCGACCGACTTCAAGCGCAACGTCGCCGGCATGGGCTGGGCGCTCGGCATCACCACGCTGCTGGCAGTGATCTTGCTCTATGCCATCAGCCGCACCATCGGCTGGGACTTCTACGTACAGGCGGGCGCCGCTTGGTGGAACTATGCTTGGGGATATACGGACGTGCCTCCCGCCCTGCCGGTGTGGCCCTATCCCGCCCTCTTCGCCGCTTTCCTGACCTCCAACCGCCTCCTGCAACTCATCGTCGTCGTCCTCATGAGCCTGTGGTGGTTCGGCTGGAGCGGCACGGTCTTCCTCTCCTCCACGCGCGTCATCTTCGCCGCCGCCTTCGACCGCCTGCTCCCCGAAAAGGTCGCCGAAGTGGACGAGCGCACCGGCACGCCCATCTACGCCCTGCTCTTGATGGTCATCCCCTCCGTGCTGGTTGCCTGGCTGTTCTCCTACAACATCGCCAACTTCCAGACCCTCACCCTTTGCTCCACCCTTGTCATTGCCGTGACCTACCTCGGCACGACCATCTCCGCCATCGTCCTGCCCTACGTCAAGCCGGACCTTTACAAAGCCTCCCCGATTGCCCAATACGACCTGCTGGGCATTCCGCTCATTACCGTGGCAGGCGTCATCTTCGGCGGCTTCCTCGTCTTCCTGCTCTATGAGTGGATTCTCGATCCCAACGGCTTGTACGGCATCGGCATTTCCAACACCAGTTCGGTGATTTATATGCTCTCCATGTACGTCCTTGCCGCCATCATCTACTTCGGCTTCAAGACTGCCCGCAAACGCCAGGGCATTGACATGGACAAGGTCCAGGCGGAAATCCCCGTTGAATAACCACATCGCTCCACAACCCTTCTCCCTCCCGGTGGGGGAGAAGGGTTATAATTTCATCTTGCGCAGTAGCGCGAGATTTATCTCGCATTTTCAGGCGACATAAATGTCGCGCTACGAAGAAACTGCGTAAGTGACTTATAATTTTTTATGCAAACTCTGGAAGAACTCTTCCGCGAGATGAAGCATCTTGTGGACGCCGCCGGCGCGTATCAACTGCATCTGCGCGCCTTTGGCGGGCTTGCCATCCTTGCCCACAGCCAGCCCAACCCCAAACTCTTCCAGCGCGAAGCCCCCGACCTCGACTTCCTCACTCCCAAAACCGACCGTCAAAAATTGGAGCCTTTCTTCCGAGAAATGGGCTACTCGCCCGACAAGCGCTTCAACCTGCTCAACGGCATGCGCCGTCAAATCTATTACTACGATCCCGCCCCCAGCCTGCACGTGGACATCCTCATCGGCGACTTCGAGATGTGCCACAAACTCCCGCTCGACGGACGGCTCGACCTCGACCCGCTCACCATCCCCCTCGCCGACCTGCTCCTCACCAAGGCGCAAGTCGTTCAACTCAACCGCAAAGACGCCCTCGACATCATTTCCCTGCTCCTCAACAACGAAGTCGGCGACGAGGCGCAAGGGCACATCGGGCTAAACCGCATCGCCTCGCTTTGCGCTCAAGACTGGGGGCTTTACAAAACCGTCACCCTCAACCTCGAGCGCGTCGAGCAACTGCTCGCCGGCAGCGAACTGCCCCTCACGCCCGCCGAACTCGATTTGCTCGCCAGCCGCATCTCCCGCCTCAAAACCGCCCTCGAAGAAACCCCAAAGACTCTGGCATGGCAAATGCGCGCCAAAGTTGGCACGCGCGTCCGCTGGTATCTCGAAGTGGAAGAGGTGCATCAGTGAACCGCCGCCTGCGCATCCTGCTGGGACTCTTGATCCTCATCATCTCCCTCGCTTTGTTGATTTGGGGATTCATGCCCCTCGAACGCATCACCCGCACCCAGCCGATTTCTCCCACTGACCTGCAACTCCCGACTCCCTCCTCGCTTCTCATCCCGCCGGCGGCTGTTTCATGACCCCTGTGCCTTTTTCTCCCCGCAGCCTTTTTCGCCTCCTCGCGGCGTGGATGGGCTTGACCCTCGCCGTCCTCGCCTGTGGAGTGTACGCCGGCACGCCGCCTAATGAGATCCCTGCCTCCGAGCCGACACAAGTCATCGTCCCCTCTCCGACCAGCGAGGTGCTCATCCCTGTCACCGGCGGCGGGGGAGAAGAACCCACGCCCCTGCCTGCCATCCCCGAACGCCGCCGGGTGACCTTGGAATTTCCGGCGAAAATCCGCGCCGGCGATTCAGACATCGTCCGCCTGACGCTGGAAGTGGATGACCTAGGCAATGTCACTCCCACGGCGCAATTCGAGGGGAACGTGGTGACCGGCGAGGTCATAGAAATTCCCAACCTGTACGAAACGCATCACGTCATTGCCGAAGCGAGATTCGACATTGCCGGTTTACAAGTCTCCCCGCCCGAACTCATCAGCCAGTCTCTTGCGCCGGGACAGTCGCTCAATTTCTATTGGAGCGTCCGTCCGCAGGAGCCGGGCATCTATCGCGGCACGGTGTGGTTGTATTTGAGGTTTGTGGAAAAAGTCAGCGGAGAAGAAAGCCGAAAGGCAGTATCCGCTCAACCCGTCGAGATCGAAGCGGTAAATGTCTTGGGGCTGCCTGCCAATTTTGTGCGAACCGCCGGCGGCATCGGGTCGGTGGTCGGGGCGGTCATCGGCTTTCCGTTCTTCGAAGACATCCTCAAGTTTCTCTTCGGACGTTGGCGCAAAAAATCAAAAATATGACGAAAATCACCTGAAAAATTGACAAGCGTTTGACAGGGGGCGATTGTTCTTTATGGTACAATTTCGCACATTGTTAGCCCTTTTTGCTGGAGAAACTATGAATCCATGGATCTTCGTTGGCTTGTTTTTTGTCGTCGGGTTGCTGATCCCGGTGGGTGCGATTGGGATCGCATGGCTGTTGGGACCCAAGAAGCCCAATCCCATCAAGCAATCTGTTTATGAGTGCGGCATCGAAACGGTGGGCGAGAGTTGGGTGCAGTTCAAGGCGCAATATTACATCTTTGCGCTGGTGTTCCTCGTCTTCGATGTGGAGACGGTTTTCCTTTTCCCCTGGGCGGTGAAACTGGGCGCGCTGGGTTTGTTTGCCGTCATCGAAGGTATCATCTTCATCCTGATTCTCGTTGCGGGGCTGGTCTATACCTGGCGCAAGGGAATGCTGGAATGGGCATAAATCGTATGCAAATCATGGAGAAGGCTGAATTGGTTCCCCCATTCAGCCTTTTCTTTGTGTAATAGGAGCGACGCATGAGTTTTTGGAACGATCCCCTCAAAGTTGCTGCGGACTGGTTGCTGGGCGTTTTCACCGCCTGGGGAATGCCCGAACTTGCCGCAAACATTCTGATTGGTTTCCTTGGCGTGCTGATCCTGATCTCCATTTTGATGGTGTTGGATATTGGGCTGGTCTGGGTCGAGCGCAAAGTGGTGGCGCGGTTTCAGGACCGCATCGGTCCGAACCGTTTGGGTCCGTTCGGCTTGATCCAGCCGTTTGCCGACATCATCAAACTGATGATCAAGGAAGACATCACACCAGCCGGCGCAGACAAGGTCGTTTATAACATCGCGCCGATGCTCTCGATGATGTCGGTGCTGATTTTGTGGGCGGTGGTGCCGCTGGCTCCCACCATCCTCGGCGTGGATTTGAACATCGGCGTGCTGTACATCATCGCCGCCGGCGCCATCGGCACGCTGTCCATCATCATGGCGGGCTGGGCGTCGAACAACAAGTATGCCCTGATTGGTGCGTTCCGTCAGGTGGCGGTGATGATTTCCTTCGAAGTACCCATGCTGGCGACCCTGCTCATTCCCACCATTTTGGCGGGTTCGATGGGAACCGCCGCCATCGTCGAAGGACAGGATATTTGGTATGTCCTGCTTGCGCCGCTGGGCGCATTGATTTTCCTCGTTGCGGCAATCGCCGAACTGGGACGCGCTCCCTTCGACCTGGCGGAAGGCGAGTCGGAACTGGTCTCCGGTTACAACATCGAATACTCCGGCATGAAGTTTGGCATGTTCTACGCGGGCGAACTCCTGCATGCCTTCACCTTCGGCGGCTTCTGGGCAATTCTGTTCTTTGGCGGTTACCGTTTCTTTGGGCTGGAAAAAGTCAGTCCTTTCCTCGCCATTGCCGTCCTTCTCTTCAAAGCCTTCATCGGATACTGGCTCATCATGTGGGTGCGTTACACCCTGCTCCGCATTCGCATTGACCACATGCTGGCGTTCAACTGGAAGTTCCTCACGCCGCTGGCGTTTACCCTCATCATGGTGACTGCTTTGATGAACGCGCTTCTTTCGGGGACCTCAACCTGGCTCTACGTCACCGGCATGTTCCTCTCGAACATCCTGGTTGCGTGGGTAGCGCTCGAGATTGCACGTTCCTACAGCCGCAGGGAGCGCGAGCGGATTGAGGGGAAGAGGATCGTAGAGGTTGGACATTAAAGCGGTAAATAGTAATTGGTAATTATCAATTACCGCTTACCAAGAGGTAATTATGACTGGTGAACAAATTGTCTTTCTGGTGGTTGCGTTTGTCACGCTGTTTGCAGGTCTCATGGTGGTGACGACGCGTAACCTTGTCCATGCCGCGCTGTGGCTGGTGGCGGCGTTGTTCGGCGTGGCGGTGACCTACGTGACGCTGAACGCGAATTTCCTGGCAGTGGTTCAGGTGGTGGTCTATATCGGCGCAATTGCCATCCTGTTCATCTTTGCCGTCATGCTCACCCGCCGGGACATGCGCGACCAGGGTCCGCAGATGAACAAGAACTGGTGGCTCGGCGCGGTGCTGGCGGTGTTGACCTTCGGCGGGTTGTACTTCCTGCTTCAGGGTTGGGAAGGCATGACGAAAACAGCAACCAGTTACCCCGTCGGTTTTGACGCGATTTCCGAGTTGGGCAATGCGCTGGTCTCGCCGGCGGGATACGTGTTGCCGTTCGAGGTTGCATCTGTCCTGTTGGTGGCGGCGCTGGTGGGCGCGGTCTATGTCGCGTTCAATCCCCGCAACGGGAACTCTGGGAAATAGGAGGCGCAGACCATGGTTCCACTTTCCTGGTATCTCATTTTTGCCGCGGCGCTTTTCAGCATTGGCATGTTTGGCGTGTTGTCGCGGCGCAACGCTGTCGCCATCCTGCTCGGCATCGAGTTGATGCTGAACTCGGTGAATATCAACCTTGCTGCGTTCTGGCGTTACGGTGACGTTCACTTGATGGCGGGGCAGGTGTTTGCCATCATCGTTTTCGCGGTCGCCGCGGCGGAAGTGGCGGTGGGCTTGGCGCTGGTCATCTCGGTCTATCGCAGCCGCCGTACGGTCGTGGCGGATGAAATTGACATGATGAAGTGGTAGGGACATTTATGGAAACGACAACATTGATTTGGTTAATTCCCCTTCCTCCCCTGCTGGCGTTTTTCCTGATTGTGCTGTTCACGAACAGGAGCAAGGCGCTTAGCCACACGATTGCGGTTGGGGCGGCGGCGCTCTCGTTCATCGGGAGTATGATTGTATTTGTCCGCGCGCTGGGGGTGGAGCATTTGGGCGAACATCCCTTTGAATCTGCCATCAACTGGCTGCCGACGGGCGATACCTGGTTCCGCATCGGTGTGTTGATTGACCCGCTCGGCGCGGCAGTGCTGTTCTTCGTCGCCATCACCATTTTCATGATTTTCCTGTACAGCGTTGGCTACCACAACTATGGTCAACCGGCCGGCGACCATGACGTGAAGGGTCTGCCGCCTCACGGCGCGACTGTTACCGACGAGCACGGGCACAAACATGTCGTCCCCTCCGTCGAGCCGATGTACTCGCGCTTCTTTGCCTTCCTCGGCTTGTTCGCTTTTGGCATGTACACGCTGGTGGTTTCCGACAATCTGCTCACGCTCTTTGTCGGCTGGGAAATCATGGGCTTGTGCTCTTACCTGCTCATCGGCTTCTGGTATGGCAAACCCTCCGCACGGGATGCGGCGGTCAAAGCCTTCATGACCACCCGCGTGGGCGATGTGTTCATGCTGTTGGGGATTGCCTTCCTCTATTCCGCCACCGGCACACTGACCTTCCGCGAAATCTTCACCGAAGAGACCCTGCACGCTCTCGCCTCGACCCCCGCCTGGTTCGGCATGACCGCTTCGGGGCTGATTGCCCTGCTGCTCTTCATCGGCACGGTGGGCAAATCGGCGCAGTGGCCCCTCCACGTCTGGCTTCCCGACGCGATGGAAGGTCCCACCCCGGTCAGCGCGATGATCCATGCCGCGACGATGGTCTCGGCAGGCGTGTATGCCGTCATCCGCATGTTCCCACTGCTGACGGCGGATTGGAACGGGCATGAACTCACCACCACGATGACCATCGTGGCGTTCATCGGCGCGTTCACTGCGCTCTTTGCCGCAACCATCGCGGTGGCGCAGAACGACATCAAGCGCGTCCTCGCCTACTCGACCATTTCACAACTCGGTTACATGATCGCCGCGCTCGGCATTGGCGCGTATGTCGCCGCGGCGTTCCACCTTATCACGCACGCCTTCTTCAAGGCTTTGCTCTTCCTCGGCTCCGGCTCCGTCATTCACGGCATGGAGCATGGCGTTTTGCACACGGGCAACCATCACGTGGACCCGCAGGACATGTACAACATGGGCGGGCTGCGCAAGAAGATGCCCATTACCTTCTGGACGTTCCTCATCGGCGGCTTCGCCCTCTCCGGCTTCCCGCTCGTCACGGCTGGTTTCTGGTCGAAGGATGAAATTCTCGCCGATGCCTTTGGTCACGGTCACCTTGCGGTCTTCGTCACGCTGGCAATCGCCGCCTTCCTGACCGCCTTCTACACCATGCGCCAAATCACCCTGACCTTCCTCGGCGAACCGCGCACGGAAGAAGCAAAACACGCCCAGGAGACTCCCTGGACGATGACGACGCCGCTCATCGTCCTCGCGTTCTTTGCCGTGACCTATGGCTGGGTCGGCATCTCCGAGCATTTCCCCATCCTCGGTGGACTCGTCCCGAACTGGTTCCACGATTTCGTTGGTCACACCCTGGCGGAAGTTCCCGAAGCGCCCGAATTCAGTTGGATTCCTCTGCTGACCTCACTGGTCGTTGCGCTTGGCGGTTTGGCGCTGGGATATTTGACCTATCGCAACGTCAAATCCGTCAGCGAGGACAAATTCCAAATCCCGCTTCTCAAGAACAAGTACTACTTCGACGAAGCGTATAACTTCCTCTTCATCCGACCCGCTTATTGGTTCGCCGAGAACGTCGTGTACAAGTTCCTCGACAAGGGCGTGATTGACGGCTTCCTGCATGCCTTCGGTCCCTTCACGCAGGGCACGGGTTCGGCGCTGCGCAACTACTTCGACCTGCCCGTCATCAACCGCGCCATCGGCGATGGTTCGGCGGAAATTACCTACTGGTTCGGCGGAAAACTGCGCGGCATCCAAACCGGACGCGTCCAGCAGTATCTCATGCTGGCGTTGGTGACGTTTATCGTCATCGGTGCGGCGCTGTATTTCTTTGTGTTTGCGGCGTAGGCTGCGCTCTCTGGCGCGGCGGCATTGGAGAATGCCTTCTACGCCTATCCTATAGGAGTAAATGATGGATTTCATCTCTACTCATCTTCTTTCGACCATCTTGTTCTTTCCCGCCCTCGCGGCGCTGGTGATGCTCTTCCTGCCGAAGGATGAGGCGAAACTTCACAAGTGGTTTGCGCTGGCGGCGAGCCTGGTTCCCTTTGTGCTGTCGCTGGTGTTGTGGTTCAACTTCGATCCGTCACAACCCGGTTACCAGTTCGAAGAGATGTACACCTGGTACGCGGCAATCGGCTCCTCCCTGCACCTCGGCGTGGACGGTCTCTCGCTTTCGATGGTTCTGCTGACCACGCTCCTCACCCCGATTGCCATCCTCGCCTCCTTCAGCATCAACGACCGCACCAAAGCGTACATGATGCTGTTCCTCTTCCTGGAAACGGGCATGCTCGGCGTGTTCATGGCGCTCGACCTGCTGATCTTCTTCGTCTTCTGGGAGGTGGGTCTGGTCCCGATGTACTTCCTCATCAACCAGTGGGGAAGCGCCAACCGCAACTACGCCTCGCTCAAGTTCATGATCTACACCATGGGCGGTTCGCTGGGGCTGCTGCTTGCGGTTCAGTTGTTGGGCGTTCTTTTCAAGACCTATGACCTGCAGACGATTACAGAACAGTGGTCTGCCTACACAGCCCCCATCGGCGGCATTCCAGCCAGCACATTCAAAACGGTTGCTTTCTGGGCGTTCGTGATTGCCTTCGCGGTCAAGGTTCCGCTTTGGCCCTTCCACACCTGGCTTCCCGATGCCCACACCGAAGCGCCGACCGCCGGCTCGATGATCCTGGCGGGCGTCCTGCTGAAACTGGGCGCTTACGGCTTCCTGCGTCTGGTCCTGCCGCTGTATCCTGCGGAAGCCAAGTACTTTGCCGGCGCGCTGGCGTTCCTTGCCGTTGCCGCGATTGTCTTCGGCGCGTTCGGTTCTTATGCCCAAACGGACTTCAAGCGGCTGGTGGCGTACTCGTCGGTCAATCACATGGGCTTCGTGGTGCTGGGGATTGCCGCCGCCGCGTATGCCGCCGGTACAGCCGATGCGCGCATCGCCCTGAACGGCGCGATCCTGCAAATGTTCAATCACGGCTTATCGGCGGCTGGCATGTTCTTTCTGGTCGGCGTCATCTACGAACGGACTCACACCCGCAACCTTGAGGAGTTCGGCGGCTTGTTCCCGCTGGTGCCGGTCTATGGCGGCATCCTGATTTTCACCAGCATGGCGTCGCTGGGCTTGCCCGGTCTCAACGGCTTCATTTCCGAATTCCTTGTAGTGCGGGGCTCCTTTGGCGTCGGCGTCAATTCCGTGCCTGTGATGGCGGTTTATACTGCCGTAGCGATGCTGGGATTGCTCTTCACAGGCGCATACATTTTGAAGGGAATCAAGAAAGTGTTGCATGGTCCCATGAACGAACATTGGGCGCATGGCGAACACAAATTGACCGAAATCAACACGCGCGAAATCATCGTCATGGTCCCGCTCATGGTGTTGATCTTGTGGATCGGTTTGTATCCCTCCTGGATACTGGACGTGATCAACAAAGCCGTGGTCATGCTTTTCTAAGAGGTGGATGATGAATTTTCCTGTTCTAAGTGCCATCACGTTCACACCGATGGTGGCGGCATTGATCATCCTCATGATGCCGTCTCATCGGAGGAATGAAACCCGTGCGGTCGCGCTTGCCTCGGCGACGTTCGCCCTGCTGCTCTCGCTCTGGGTGTACTTTTCCTACGACCAGTCGCTGGGAGGGTATCAATTCGTCGAGAAATATAACTGGCTCCCTGCGCTGGGCATCAGCCTGCACTTTGGCGTGGACGGCATGAGCGCCCCGCTCGTCCTGCTGACGGGTGTGGTCATGTTTACGGGTGTGCTCATCTCCTGGGGTGATGAAGACCCGCACGTCAAAGCGGGCATTCAAGACCGCCCGCGCGAGTTCTTCGCCTTCCTGTTCCTGCTGGCGGGAGGCGTGTTCGGCGTGTTCGTCTCGCTCGACCTGTTCATGCTGTTCTTCTTCTACGAAATCGCGGTCTTCCCCATGTACCTGCTCATCGCCATTTGGGGCTGGGTGGTGACCCGCGAATACGCCGCCATGAAACTTACCCTTTACCTGTTCGTTGGTTCGGTGGTTTCGCTGGTTGGCGTGCTTGTCATGTACTGGACACAATACAAAAACACCGGCATCCTGTCCTTCGACATGCTCGTCATGGAAAACGCCGGCTTCTCGCAGGCGCTTCAAATCGCCTGGTTCCTGCCGGTGTTCCTCGGTTTCGCAGTACTCGGCGGCATTTGGCCCTTCCACAACTGGTCGCCGGATGGTCACGTCGCCGCGCCGACCGCTGTCTCCATGTTCCATGCGGGCGTGTTGATGAAACTGGGCGCGTTCGCTGCCCTGCGTGTGGGCATCATGCTCCTGCCCGAGGGCGCCAAATACTGGTCATGGCTCATCATGACCTTTGCCGGCATCGCGGTGGTCTATGGCGCCTACATCGCCTTCGTGCAGACCGACATGAAATACATGATTGGTTTCTCGTCCGTTTCCCACATGGGGTTGGTCATGCTCGGTCTCTCGACCCTCAACCGCGACGGATTGACCGGCGCAGGCGTACAAATGTTCTCGCACGGCGTGATGACAGCTCTCTTCTTTGCCGTCACCGGCATGATCTACGACCGGGCGCACACCCGCATGATCCCCGAACTGGGCGGCATGATGAAGATCATGCCCTTTGCCGGCGTCGGTTTCATCATCGGCGGTCTGGTCTCGATGGGTATGCCCGGCTTCTCGGGCTTCGTGGCTGAATTCCCCATCTTCATGGGTGTCTGGCAGAAGCAATGGCTGGTAGCGGTCATCGCCAGCATTTCCATCGTCATCACTGCGGCGTACATCATGACCAACATCCGCAAGGTCTTCTTCGCCGAACTGCCCGAAAAACTGCATGGACACGTCGGCGACATCACCGTGCTGGACAAAATTGCCATCGTCACGCTCTGCATCCTGATGGTTGGTCTTGGCTTGTTCCCGGGGCTGATGGTCCCCATGGTGCAGACCGGCGTTGAAAACATCCTCCGCCTGTTGGGAGGCGCATAATGTTCACTTCGACAACTTTCCTGTCCATCCTCCCCGAGGTGCTCATCCTCGTACTTGCTGTCCTGATCTTTATCGTCGAACCGTTCTGGAAGGCGGAAGGACGCCGCAACGTGGGCTGGCTTACGGCGGGCGGTTTGCTTGCCGCCATGATTGTCAGCCTGCTCTTCGGTCAACCGGGCGAACCGACCGCCACCTTCGGCGGCATGATCCGCTTCGACTGGCTCGGCTTCTTTTTCAAACTGCTCTTCATGTTTGCGGGAGCGGCGACCGCCCTGCTCTTCATGGACAACGAGAAGATCGGTCAGCGCGGAGAGGCGTATCTTCTGCTCCTCGCCTCGCTTCTCGGCATGGACCTGATGGCTGTTTCCTCCGACTTGGTCATGCTCTACCTGGCAATCGAGACCACCTCCATACCGCTCTATGTCCTCTCCGGCTTCATGCTGGCAGACAAAAAGTCCACCGAAGCGGGCTTCAAATACCTGCTCTTCGGCGCGCTGACGTCGGCGTTCATGCTTTACGGCTTTAGCCTGGTCTTCGGCTTCGCCGGCACGACCAACATCTACCGGCTGGTCGAAATGTTCAACGCGGGCAGTCTTTCTGTGGGCGCTGCCTTTGGTGTGCTGGCGTTGATTTTGGTGGGATTGGGCTTCAAAGTCTCGATTGTTCCGTTCCACTTCTGGGCGCCGGATGTGTACGAAGGCGCGCCGACGCCGGTCGCCGGGTTCCTCTCCACGGCTTCGAAGGCAGCGGGCTTTGCCGTCTTGGTGCGCCTGTTCTTCGTTGCCTTCCCTGAGTTTGCCGCTTCATGGACGTTGACCCTTGCCATCCTGTCTGCCATTACGATGACGGTGGGAAATTTGCTCACCCTTCAGCAAACCAACATCAAGCGCCTGCTTGCTTATTCGTCGGTTGCCCATGCCGGCTATGCCATGATCGGCGTGGTTGCCCTCTCGAAGTTGGGCGCGACAAGCGTCATCTTTTACCTTGCGGCGTACATTTTGACGAACCTGCTCGCCTTTGGCGTCGTCATGGCGTTCAGCCGGGTGACCGGGGTGGATGAAATCATGGATTTCTCCGGCTTGAGTCGCCGCAACCCCTGGCTGGCGCTGATGATGCTGGCTGCCTTCCTCTCGCTGGCGGGAATGCCGCCGTTTGGCGGGTTCGTGGCGAAAGTGTTCGTCTTTGCGGCGGGTGTGCAGGCGGGCTACGTTTGGCTGGTCTTTGTGGGCATCGTCAACTCGATCATTGGCGTGTACTACTACCTGAACGTGATGAAGTTCGTGTACCTGTACCGAATGCCGAACGAGGATGAAGAAAACCATCCCGTGCCGTTGACTCGTCCCTATGCCATTACGTTGGCTGTGCTGGCGTTGGGTGTGATCTTGATTGGTACTGTTTTTGCCCCGTGGTTCGGCTGGTCGAATGCGGCGGCGTTGACGCTCTTCTAGAAACGGAGGCAGGCTGAAGGTCCGAAAAGAGGCGATGAAAGTCGTCCAAGTTATTGTTTGACACGCCTTTAGCCCCTCGTTTATAATCGTGCAACATGACACAATCTGAACAAAAAGGCAGAAGCATCCTGACCAATGTCCTGATTGTCATGATCGGGCAGGTGGGTTGTCTGACACTGGTCGTCATCCTGGTTTCGGTGCTTCTCGGCTTATGGCTTGATGGAGTGTTTGGAACAAAGCCGGTGATTACGCTGGCTTTGTTGTTTGCGGGAATTCCCGTGTCGGTGCTTGTGATGCTCAGTGTGGCGCGCAAGACGCTGGCGCGGTTGAAAGAGAACGTCGAAAAAGAATCTCAGACTTCGTAAGGAGGCGGACTTTGGAACAAGTGAAACGCAGACCATGGCGCAGATGGGTGCTGCTTGGGTTGTTGATTGTGGGGTACATTTTGGGCGGTCGGTTCGTGCCCGTTCAGCCTGAGATCACCGTTGCGCCGGAAAAACTCATCGAGGAGCCGCTGTTCACCCTGCCGGTCATTGGCGATTTTTACCTGGTGAACACGATGCCCACATTGATTCTGACGGTCATTTTGCTGGTGATTTTTGCATATGCCGTCAATCGTTCGCTCAAGAAAAGCGCGCAGACCGATTTGGTGCCGCGCGGCATTGGCAACGCCACCGAAGCCATTTTGGAGGTCATCTACAATATGACCGAGGGGGCGGCAGGCAAGTGGGTGAGGACGGTCTTCCCCTGGTTTGCAACCATCATGATTTATGTGTTGTTTGCTAATCTGTTGAAGTTGCTGCCGGGTTTTGAATCCATCGGTGTTTTGCACCATGTTGCGCCCGGTCATGAAGGACATGCAAAGGAACTGCTGGCAGGCAATTGGTATCTCTTTACTGCCGAGGAGGGTGAATACATTCTTGCGCCGTTCTTCCGCGGTATTTCGGTGGATTTGAACTTCACTTTCACGCTGGCGTTGATTGCGGTGGTCGCCATTCAGGTGGTCGGCTTCCGCGCGCAGGGCTGGGGCTACCTGACCAAGTTCTTCAACTTCGGCGGCGTTTTCAAGAAGCCCGTTTTCGGCGTGATTGACATGTTCATGGGCATTCTGGAGTTGATTTCGGAGTTTGCGAAGATCCTCTCGTTTGCCTTCCGTCTATTCGGGAACATGTTTGCGGGTATCGTGCTGGTTTCTGTATTCGGCGCGTTGCTCGGCAAGATCAGCATTGTGCCGGCGGCGATCTACATGTTCGAGTTGTTCGTCGGCATCATTCAGGCGTTTGTGTTCGGCATTTTGACGATGGTCTTCATGTCCATGGCTACGCAGGGTCATGGCGGTGAAGAACACGCAGGACATTAGAAATTTAAATAACACACAGGAATTAATCCAAGGAGGCACAAAAATGGAAGGTAGTATCATGGAAGCAGGGCGCTATGTTGGCGCCGGATTGGCAATGCTGGGCGCGGCTGGCGCAGGTATCGGTGTGGGATTGAGCGCGTTGGGCGCGTTGACGGGCATGGCTCGCAACCCCGATACGTATGGCAACCTCTTGAGCAGTATGATCCTCGGCATCGCCTTCTCCGAAGCCATCGCGATCTACTGTCTGGTGATTTCGTTCCTCATGCTCTTCAAGGTTGTGTAAGCGGATAGGAGCCGATAGATGGAAGCACTTGGTATCAACCTGGGTTTTCTCATCGTCCAGATCATCGCGTTCACCATCCTTTTCCTGACGTTGAACGCCTGGATCTACAAGCCGATGCTGGACATGATGGAAACCCGCAAACAGAAGATTGCCCAAGGCTTGGAAGATGCCCGCGTGGCGGCGGAAGCCCGCGCCAACGCCGAAAAGGAAGCGGCGAAAATCATCGCCGAGGCGCAGGCGGAAGCCAGCAAGGTCATTCGTGACGCCACCGAGCGTGCCGAATCGGCGGGCAAGGAAGTGAAAGCCGCCGCCGAAGCCGAAGCCGCCAAGGCGCGCGAAGCCGCTCTTGCCGAAGTGGAACTCGAACGCGCCCGCATTCTCGGCGAACTGCGCGGTCAGGTTGCCTCGCTTGCGGTTGCCGCCGCCAATAAACTGGTTGGTGAAGCGCTCGACGAGAAGAAACAGCGCGCCTTGCTCGATGAGTTCTTCTCCGGCGTCAAAGCCGGCAAGGTGGTTGTGGTCGAGGGTGAGTTCCAGGGCGAAGCCGCCGAAGTCACCAGCGCACTGCCGCTCACCGGCGAAGAGCAGGAAGCCGTGAAGAAAAGCTTCAAAGCGAAGGAAGTCACCTTCAAGGTCAACCCCTCCATTCTGGGCGGTCTGGTCGTCAAGATCGGCGACAAGGTGCTCGATGGCTCGGTGGCTGGCAAACTCGAAGGTCTGCGCCACAGTTTGAAATAGTTTTTGTGTTTCCCTCCGGAAGCCAAAACTTGTCGTTCAAAACCATTGACACATTTTGCATCAGTAGTAGAATTGCGCCCAATATGTTCAGCCTGTTTGCTCTGCCGCGTTCCCGTCGTCCGAAGCCCGCTTCTCTTGCCGAGAAGGTTGGGTTTGTGTTGTTTGGATGACGGAAGGATGACCGCAGACAGGTATTGAACCAGGCGTATCCGTTTACAAAAACAGCCCTCCTTTTCGGAGGGCTGTTTTTATTTTTCCTCGCCTCCCGCCATGGAGATGAGGACGAAAACATAAGGAGTAAGGATGAAACCAAAACCGAAACCGCAAGTAAAGAAAGTGGCGCTTGCCTATTCCGGCGGGCTGGACACCTCCGTCATCGTGCCGTGGCTCAGGGAAAACTACGGCTGTGAGGTGGTCTGCTTTTGCGCAGACATCGGTCAGGGTGACGAAGACCTGCGCGGACTCGAGCAAAAAGCCCTCGCCAGCGGAGCCAGCCAGTTCATCGTCCGTGATGTGAAGGAGGAATTTGCCTTAGACTATCTCTTTCCCCTGCTCAAAATGGGGGCGGTGTATGAACACAAGTATCTGCTTGGGACCTCCGCGGCGCGCCCGTTGATTGCCCGGCATCTCGTGGATGTGGCGCACCAGGTTGGCGCCGATGCGGTGGCTCACGGCGCGACGGGCAAGGGCAACGACCAGGTCCGCTTCGAATTGACCGTGATGGCGCTCGACCCGCGCCTTCAGATTATCGCCCCCTGGCGGGAATGGGACATTCGCTCGCGGGAGGACGCGATTGCCTATGCCGCCAAACACAACGTTCCGGTGACGGCAACCATCAAGTCCATTTACAGCCGCGACTCGAATCTCTGGCATCTTTCGCACGAGGGAGGACTGCTCGAAGATCCGTGGAACGAACCCGAGGAGACGATGTACCAAATCTCGGCTTCGCCCGAAAGCGCGCCCGACGAACCCGAATACGTGGAAATCGAGTTCGAGTCCGGCACCCCCGTCGCTGTCAATGGCGAGAGACTTTCGCCCGCCAAACTCATCGAAACCCTCAATGCGATTGGAGGCGCGCACGGCATCGGGCGTGTGGACCTGGTCGAGAACCGCCTGGTCGGCATGAAATCGCGCGGCGTGTACGAGACCCCCGGCGGGACCATCCTGCTCTTTGCACATCGCGAACTCGAGTCCCTCGTCCTCGACCGGGAGACCATGCACTTCAAGGAGATGGCGGCAGTGAAATATGCCGAACTGGTTTACTACGGCTTGTGGTTTACGCCTTTGCGGGAAGCCCTCGACGCCTTCGTCAACGCCACCCAGGGACCCGTCACAGGCACGGTGCGCCTCAAACTTTTCAAGGGCAGCATCATCTCTGCGGGACGCCAATCGCCGTTCAGCCTCTACCGCGAAGACTTTGCCACGTTCGGTCAGGAAGACGTTTACGACCAGAGTCACGCCGAGGGGTTCATCCGCCTGTTCGGTCTCAGTCTCAAAGTCCGCGCGTTGAACGGCTTGCCGGTTTCGGGTCTCGATATGCCCAAGCCGGATTATTCGAAGTTCAAGCGGGATTAGTCTTTGGAGTCTGATAGTCTCATGGTCTGATAGTCAGACCATCTGGCTACCCGACCACCTGACCAGGAGACCACCATGACTTTGTGGAGCGGACGATTTAGCGGCAAATTGGACGAAGCCGCCTGGCAATTGAATGCCTCCCTGCCCTTCGACCGGCGGCTGGCGGCGCAGGATGTGCGCGGTTCGATGGCTTGGGCTGGCGCGCTGTTCGAGGCGGGCGTGCTGACCGAAGCGGAACATGAGACCATTGTGAACGGCTTGCGTCAGATTGCCGCCGAGTTCGAGCAAAATGCCTTTGTCTTCCACGAATCGGATGAGGACATTCACACGGCAGTCGAACGGCGGCTGGGCGAACTCATCGGTGCGGCGGCAGGCAAACTGCACACGGGTCGTAGCCGCAACGACCAGGTTGCCACCGACTTTCGCCTGTGGATGCGGCAAGCCATTCCCGAACTGGATGCCGCCATCCGAAATTTGCAATCGGTTCTTGTGGAACGGGCGGAACAGGCTGGCGGGACCCTCATGCCCGGCTACACCCACCTGCAGCGCGCCCAGCCGATTCTGCTGGCGCACTGGTGGCTGAGTCACGTTTGGGTGCTTCACCGCGACCACGCACGGCTTGCGGATTTGACGAAGCGCGTTTCGATTCTGCCGTTGGGGTCCGGCGCGCTGGCGGGCGTCCCTTTTGCGGTGGATCGCGAGGCGCTGGCGGAGGCGCTCGGCTTTGCGGAGGTTTCGCAAAACAGCCTGGACGCGGTTTCGGACAGGGATTTTGCGGCAGAGTTTCTCTTTTGCGCCGCGATGCTCGGAATCCATTTGAGCAGGCTGGCTGAGCAGATTGTCCTTTTTACCAGCGCCGAGTTCGGGTTTATGGAACTTTCGGATGCGTTTGCGACCGGCTCGAGTCTCATGCCGCAGAAGAAGAATCCCGATGTGTTCGAACTGACGCGCGGCAAGGCGGGGACGTTGATTGGTCTGCTCACGGGGCTGCTGGCGGCGCTCAAGGGGCTGCCTTCCGCTTACGACAAGGACTTGCAGGAGGACAAAGCCCCCGTCTTTCAGGCGGCGGATACGCTGCTGGCAGTTCTGCCCGTCCTTGCCGGCGCATTGCGGACTCTCACGGTCAAGCCGCAGCGGATGCGCGCCGCCATTGACTCGACGATGATGGCAACCGACCTGGCGGACTATCTCGTTCGGAAGGGCGTGCCGTTTCGTGAGGCTCACGCGATGGCGGGAAAAGCGGTTCGAGCGGCGGAGGAGAAAGGGGTTCGGCTGGAGGCGATGCCGCTCGAAGCGTATCAGGCTCTCGGTCCGTTCGAGGCGGATGTGTATCAGGTCTTCGACCCGATTCAGTCCGTCCTCAAACGAAACGCAACGGGCGGCACGAGTCCCCAGTCTGTCCAAAACCAAATTGCGAAAGCAAGAAAAGTTATCAGTCATCAGTAATCAGTCATCAGTAATCAGTCATCAGTTTTCAAAAGGAGAAAAATCATGAAAACCGTCATTTGTCCCGAATGCGAAGCCCAGATTACTCTGGAAGCCGGCGCGGAAGTCGGCGAGATTGTCGTTTGCCCCGATTGCGGCGTGGACTTGGAAGTGACCGCGCTCGACCCGGCGGCGGTGCAGTTGGCGCCGATGGAGCAGGAGGATTGGGGAGAGTGAGGCGTAAGGCGTGATTCGTGATACGTAAGTTGCAGGATTGCGCTTCCGAGAGAATTGATTATGCAAAAACGATTGCGTATTGGCGTCCTCTATTCGCGCGTGCGCGTGGAGGAGAAATGGATTTTTGCCGCCCTCGAAAAGCGCGGCGTTGACTTCGACCGCCTCGATGACCGCGCCGTGCATTTCGATTTGGAGAAGCCCGAACCGTGGCGGCAGTACGATGCGGTGCTGGAGCGGAGCATCAGTTACACCAGCGGACTCTACGCGCTGCGAGTTCTCGACGCGTTTGGCGTGCGGACGGTGAACACGGTGGAAGTGGCGGAAGCCTGCGGCGATAAACTGACGACGAGCGCGCTGCTGAGGAAGGCGGGCGTGCCGCAGCCGCGTAACGTGGTGGCGTTCACGCCCGAATCGGCGTTGGATGCGCTGGAGGAACTCGGCTATCCTGCCGTGGTCAAGCCGGTGGTGGGGTCGTGGGGGCGGCTGCTGGCAAAGATCAACGACCGCGATGCGGCAGAGGCGGTCTTCGAGCATAAAGCCACGCTTGGCTCGGCGCAGCATCAGGTCTTCTACATTCAGGAATATATCGAAAAGCCCGGGCGCGACATCCGCGCGATTGTCATCGGTGACCGTGTGCTGACGGCGATGTACCGCAATTCGGAGCATTGGATTACAAACACGGCGCGCGGCGGGCGGGGGGAGTTGTGTCCCGTCACGCCGGAGATCGAAGCCTTGTGCTTGCAGGCGGCGCAGGCGGTGGGCGGCGGCGTGCTGGCGGTGGACCTCATCGAGCATCCCGCACGCGGTTTTCTCGTCAACGAAATCAATCACACGATGGAGTTCCATACCGCCCAGCCGTTGAGCGGAATTGACATTGCCGGAGAGATTGTGGAGTATGTGATGAGGGCAGCCAGTGGTCAGTAGTCAGTGAACAGTGATCAGTGGTCAGTGAACAGTGATCAGTGGTCAGTGAACAGTGATCAGTGGTCAGTGAACAGTGATCAGTGAACGGTGAATAGTGATCAGTGGACAGTCGTCGCTGAACAAAACCACGCCTGATAACTGATGACCGATGACTAAAAGAGGAGCGCTTATTTTTATGAAGACAACCGTTTCTATCATCGGCGGCTCCGGCTACGGCGGCGGGGAGGCGCTGCGGCTTTTGCTGGGGCATCCGCAAGTCGAAGTGAGGCAGGTGACCTCGCGTTCGCACGCGGGCGAGTACGTCTATCAGGTTCATCCCAATTTGCGCAAGCGAACTCATCTGCGCTTCAGCGACCCTTCGTTACTCGAGCCTGTGGATGTGCTTTTCCTCGCCCAGCCGCACGGACAGTCGCAGCGCAGCATCGAGCAGTACGCCCGCCTTGCGCCGAAAATCGTTGACCTGGCGGCGGACTTTCGTCTGCGCGACGCGGCGCTGTATGAGACGTGGTACGGGGAAAAACACGCCGCCCCGCAATGGCTGGATCGTTTCGTGTACGGTTTGCCCGAACTTCACCGTGCGGAGATTGCCGCCGCCTCTTACGTCAGCGGCGTGGGGTGCAACGCTACGGCGGCGAACCTGGCTTTGCTGCCGCTCGTCCGGGCGGGTTTGATTGACCGTGACGCGCCGGTCATCATCGAGGTCAAGGTGGGGTCGTCCGAGTCGGGCGCGGAGGGGAACGCCGGCTCGCATCACGCCGAACGCGCCAATGTCATCCGCACCTTTTCGGCGTTCGGTCATCGTCATACCGCCGAGGTGATTCAGGAAATGGGCGTGACCAACGTCTCGCTGACGATGACCGCTGTGGACTTGGTGCGGGGCGTGCTGGCGACGGCTCATGCGCTGGTCAAGCCGGGCGTGGCGAACAAAGACCTGTGGAAGGCGTATCGCGCCGCGGCGAATGAAAATCCGTTCATCCGCATCGTCAAAGAACAGCGCGGCATTTATCGCGTGCCGGAACCGAAGATTGTGGCTGGCTCGAACTATGCTGATATTGGCTTCGAGTTGGACGAGTCGGCCGGTCATGTCGTTTCGATGTGCGCGATTGACAATCTCATGAAAGGCGCGGCTGGCTCGGCGGTGCAGTGTATGAACCTGATGATGGGCTGGGACGAGACGCTGGGGCTGGAGTTTTCGGGACTGCATCCAATCTAGAGGATGAATGAGGAATGGAGCATTCAATGAGCGACCAATCACCAATTACCAATTACCAATCGCCAATCACTAATTACCAGCCGATCACCATAGTCAAACTCGGCGGAACGGAGGGCGTGGATTTTTCCGCTATTTGTCAGGATGCCGCCGAATTGCTGAACGCCGGGCAGCGGCTGGTCTTCGTGCATGGCGGCTCCGCCGAAGCGAACTGGCTGGGCGAGGCGCTGGGAGCGCCGCCGAAGTTCATTACTTCGCCTTCGGGTTACACTTCCCGCTACACCGACCGCAAGACGCTCGAAATCTTTGCCATGGCTGTGAACGGAAAGGTAAATACCTTGCTGGTCGAGCGGCTGCAAAGGTTGGGCGTCAATGCGCTGGGGCTGAGCGGCGTGGACGGGAGACTGATGCAAGCCTCGCGCAAGGATGCCATCCAAAGTGTGGAGAACGGCAAACGCAAAATCATCCGCGACGATTACACGGGCAAAATCGAAAACGTCAACGCGGGCTTGCTCTTGACCTTGTTGAAGAGCGGCTGCCTCCCGGTCATTGCGCCGCTGGCGGTGAGCGAAAAGGGCGAAGCGCTCAACGTGGATGCCGACCGCGCCGCGGCGATGATCGCTTCGGCGCTCAAGGCGGAGACGCTGGTGCTGCTCACGGCGGTCCCCGGCTTGATGCAAAATTTCCCAGATGAGTCCACGCTCCTGCGGCAGGTGAGGCGCGAGCGGCTTTCGAGCCTCATGGAGGCGGCGCAGGGACGGATGAAGAAAAAGGTGCTGGGCGCGGAGGAGGCGCTGAATGGCGGCGTGCGCCGCGTCGTCATCGCCGACGGCAGAATCCAAAAGCCAATTTCGAATGCTTTATCGGGCAATGGGACGGTCATCCAATGAACGCACAGGAAATCATCGCAATCGAAAACAAATTTGCGGCGGGGACGTATGCCAAACAGCCCATCGTCTTCGTGCGCGGGCAGGGCGCCTCGTTGTTCGACGCCGATGGCGTGGAGTATCTGGATTGCTCGTCGGGGCATGGCGTTGCCAATCTCGGTCATGCGCATCCGCGCGTTGCCGAAGCCATCGCCCGGCAGGCATCCACGCTGGTCACGCTTTTCGAAACGTTTCCGAACGACCAGCGGGCGGCATTGATGAAGAAAATCACCTCGCTGGTGGATGGCTTGGACCGCGTCTTCTTTTGCAACTCGGGAACGGAGGCGGTGGAGGCGGCGTTGAAGTTTGCCCGCCTCTCTAAAGGACGGGCTGAGGTGGTCGCCGCCATGCGCGCTTTCCACGGTCGTACCTTTGGCTCTCTCTCCGCAACGTTCAACAAGAAATACCGCCGCGGCTTCGAGCCGCTGGTGCCGGGCTTTCAGCATGTGCCCTTCAACAACATCGAGGCGCTCGAGAAGGCAGTGACGAATCAGACTGCCGCGGTGATTTTGGAGGTCGTGCAGGGCGAAGGCGGCGTGTACCCCGCAAGCGCGGAATACCTCCAGGCGGCGCATCGAATTTGCGAGGAGCGCGGCGCGCTGTTGATTGTGGATGAGGTACAAACCGGCTTCGGGCGGACGGGGAGGATGTTCGCCATCCAGCATTTCGGCGTGACACCCGACTTGTTGTGCTGCGCCAAATCGCTCGCGGGCGGACTGCCGATGGGTGCGGTATTGATGGGGGAACGGGTGAAAAACCTGACGCCGGGCGTTCACGCTTCGACCTTTGGAGGCAATCCGCTTGCGTGCGCGGCGGCGGTGGCGGCGTTGACTGCCATGGAAGAGGAAGATTTGTCCGCGCAAGCCGCCGCCAAAGGGGAATACCTGATGAAGAAACTGCGCGCCATCGCCTCGCCGTACATCCGCGAAGTGCGCGGCATGGGCTTGATGATCGGTATCGAGATGAAACAGAAAGCCGCGCCGTATCTGAAAGCGCTGCAAGAGAGACGCATTATCGCCTTGAACGCGGGGATGACGGTGATTCGCCTCCTGCCTCCGCTGGTGATTACCTACGAACAGTTGGACTGCCTCGCGGAGGCGTTGACGGAAGTCCTCTCGACGGCTTTCGAAGCGGATGAAGCCAATGAATGAGTTTGAAACCTTGACGGGCTTGCTCTGGCGTTACAGCCCATCCGGGCGGGAGCGCGAAGCGGTGAAATGGCTGACAGCGCGTATGGCGTCGCTGGGTTATGATGCCTTTATTGACGAGGCAGGCAATGCTGTCGGCGTGATGGGGCGGGGACCGAAACAGGTAGTGCTGCTGGGGCATATTGACACCGTCGAAGGGGAAATCAAGGTCGAGCAAGCCGGTAATTTGCTTTACGGGCGCGGCTCAGTGGATGCAAAGGGACCGCTGGCTTGCTTTGTGGACGCGGCGGCGCGGGTTGGCGCGGTGGACGGCTGGCAGTTTGTGGTCATTGGGGCGGTGGAGGAGGAGCGCAATTCGGATGGGGCGCGATTCGCCGCCGACCGTTATCAGCCCAACTTCGCAATCATCGGTGAGCCAAATCAATGGGACCGCATCGCGCTGGGGTACAAGGGCAGCGCGTGGGCAACGGTAACGCTGCGCCGCGAACAGACTCATACCGCCAGCGGCTCGCAGACTGCCGCCGAAGCGGCGGTGGACGCATGGCTGCAAATCAAATCCTTTGTAGATGCCTTCAACGCAGACAAACAAACGTTGTTCGGTAAACTATTGCCCACACTGCGCGGCATGGAATCGGGACAGGATGGGTTCGCGCAGTGGGCACGGCTGACGGTGGGCGTCCGCCTGCCGCTGGAGGTTTCGCCGGATGAATGGTATTCCAACTTGAAGGCGCTCCTGAACGCTTCGGATGATGACGGGGTTCAGGTCGAGCCGGCGGGCTTCCCCGTCCCTGCGTGGCGGGGGGAGAAAAACAACCGGCTGGTGCGCGCTTTTTTGAGCGGCATCCGCTCTCAGGGCGGAGAGCCGCGTTTTGTCTACAAGACGGGAACGGCGGATGTGAACATCGTCGCGCCCGTGTGGCAGTGCCCGGCGGTGGTCTATGGACCGGGGGATTCGGCGCTCGATCATACGCCGCACGAGCATATTGACCTGGAAGACTACCGCCGCGCGGTGAATGTTTTGGCGGCGGCGCTTTCGGCGTTGACCGATTGATTTCCGTTACACGATTGTCCCCCGAAGTTCCACTTCAGGATAAAATAGCCGCTGTTTGACACTGGAACTTTGGCAGGTTTGGACATGACAAAAACTCTTGCGCAACTTTTCATTGATTTTCCTTTTTCGTATCCCTCCGATGTTCCGGATGTTCCCATCTCCGGCATCGCCATAGACAGCCGCGCGGTTCAGCCGGGACAACTCTTTGTGGCGATGACCGGCGGCACAACGGACGGTCACAACTACATCCCAAAAGCGATTGAAAACGGCGCCGCCGCTGTGGTAGGGGAGAAGGATTTGAGCGGACTCCCCGTCCCATACATTCGCCTCGAGAACACGCGCCGCGCCCTGACCTGGCTGGCTGCCGCGTTTTACAACTGGCCCGCGCGGCGTCTGACGGTCATCGGCGTGACCGGCACCGACGGCAAGACCACCACGACCAACCTCATCTACCAAATCCTGCTTGCCGCCGGCATCAAGGCGGGGATGATTTCCACGGTCAACGCGGTGATTGGAAACGAAGTGCTGGACACCGGCTTCCACGTCACCACGCCCGACGCGCACGACGTGCAACGTTATCTGGCAAAGATGGTCGAGGCGGGTCTGACGCATGTCGTCCTTGAGACCACCTCGCACGGCTGGTCTCAGCATCGCGTGGACGCCTGCGAGTTCGATGTGGGCGTGGTCACTAACATCACGCACGAACACATGAACGAACATGGCAATTTCGAAAATTACCGCGCCGCCAAAGCCCGGCTGTTCTCCAGCCTGGAAGTCACTTTGCCCAAGCCGCAGGGAAATCCGCGGCTGGCGGTCATCAACCGTGATGATCCCAAGTCGTTCGACTTTCTGAACGAGTTTATCAAAGTCAATAAAGTGAATTACGGGTTGAGCGAAGGGGCGGACGTGAGAGCGGTGGATATTTCGTACAGCCCATCCGGCATTCGGTTTACGGCGCAGAGCAGGGATTTCCGCGTGGCGGTGGCGAGCAGGCTGGTCGGCGCGTACAATGTTTCGAATTGCCTGGCGGCGCTCACGGCGGCGGTGTATGGTTTGGGAATTGCTCCTGAAATTGCCGCGCAGGGGATTGCGGCGTTGGAAGGGGTGCCGGGGCGCATGGAGCGCATTGACATGGGGCAGAATTTCACCGCCATCGTAGATTTTGCACACACGCCGAATGCCTTGAAGTCCGCTTTGGAGGCGGCTCGGGGGATGCTGGAAGAGACGAAAGATGAAGGAGGAAAGAGGGGGCGGGTGATTGCGGTCTTCGGCTCGGCGGGGCTGCGGGACAAGGAAAAGCGCCGCATGATGGCGGAGACCTCCGCCGAACTGGCGGACCTGACGGTGCTGACCGCCGAGGACCCGCGAACGGAGTCGTTGGAGGGAATTCTCGAGGAAATGGCAGCCGGCGCGAGGTCCAAGGGAGGACGCGAGGGTGAGACGTTTTGGCGCATCGCCGACCGGGGCGAAGCCATCCGCTTTGCGTTGAGGCTGGCGCGTCCCGGTGACATCGTTCTGGCGTGCGGAAAGGGGCATGAACAGTCCATGTGTTTCGGTCAGACCGAGTATCTCTGGGACGACCGCACGGCAATGCGCGCGGCGCTGGCGGAACTGTTGGGCGTGGAGGGACCGCCGATGCCGTACCTGCCCTCGAGCGATACCCCCGAAGAAGTGTGGCTGAAGGGATAAGCAGCATAGCGGCTTTGTGTGGAGAGGCAAAATGACGAATTGGGTGACGCCGGTTACGTTGACCGGCAAATACGTGCGGCTCGAACCGATGACGGAGGAACACATCCCTGCGCTGGCAGAGATTGGTGTGGGACAGCCGTTTTGGGATTTTATGCTGTATGGCAGGATGGACACCGAAGCCGATATGGCGAACTGGGTGCGCGACATCCTCTCCCGCGCGGCGCGAGGGACCGACCTGCCGTTCGTTGCCGTCCATCTCGCTTCGGGGCGGGTGGCAGGGGCGACGCGCTATTTGAATATCACGCCCGAACACCGCGGGCTGGAAATCGGCGGGACGTGGTATGGACCGGAGTTTCAACGCACGGCGGTCAATACGGAGTGCAAGTATCTGCTCTTGAAGCACGCCTTCGAGACGCTGGGCTGCATCCGCGTGCAGTTGAAGACCGATTTGCGCAACGAGCGTTCCCAGCGCGCCATCGAGCGGATCGGCGCAGTGAAAGAGGGCATCCTGCGGAATCACATGATTCTGCCTGATGGACGCATCCGCCATTCGGTGTTTTATTCGATTATTGATTCGGAATGGGAAGAAGTGAAGAAGAGGCTGGAGGGGATGTTGGGGTATTGAGAAAGCGTCTATTGCCGCAAAATCTTCTCCATCGCTTTTCCTTTGGCAAGTTCGTCAACCAATTTGTCCAGGTAGCGTATCTTTTGCATCAATGGGTCTTTGATTTCTTCCACACGCACGCCGCACACTACACCTTTGATCAATGAACTATTTGGATTGATCGCCGGGGCTTGAGAAAAAAAGGTTCTTAAATCAATTCGGCTTTTGATTTGCTGTTGCAACTCTGTCTGGTGGTAGCCGGTCAACCAGCAGATCACCTGGTCAACTTCTTCTTTTGTACGGTTTTTGCGTTCCGCTTTTTGAACGTATAGTTGATAAACATCTGCAAAGATATATCCAAAAACCCGATTGTTAGAGTTGTTGTTCATTTCTAATTTTCCTAATGCATAATTTTCTATACACTATCCAATGAAACTGTCGAAAAACGCAGCGAGTCGTAATGCAGTCGCTTGCTCAAACAGGGCGGAAGAACACTCTTTCGCTTTCAATACATCTCTCCCGCTTCCACGCGGAAGGGCAGGGTGTTTTGCAGAGGCGCAAAAATGCAGGTGGCGTAGGGTGTGAACGCGCAAGGCGGGTTGTAGGCAAAGTTGAAGTCGAGGGTCACCCTGCCGTTTTTGACCGGCTCCGTGTAACAGTAGCGGCTGGGCGGGTAGGTCTCGACGCCGCTCGTCTGGTCGCGGAACCGGATGAAGAGGGCGCCGTCGGCTTTTTCGGTGGCGTCCAGTTTGAAGGTCGAGGAGCCGAAGCGGAAGGTGATATATCCGTCGAGGCGGTCTTCCACCATGTCGCCGAACGTGTCGGGATGTTCCGTCACCAGCGGTTGCTTGTAACGTGTGTACCGCGCAGGGATGCGAAACTGCCGGTTGATGGGGAACCACTTCAGGGGCGGAAAGTTGAAGCGTTCCTTTTGCGCGTTATCCCAGATGCGGATGGCGAATCTGCCTGCATGTTCGTGGACGACCATCCGCAGTGTCTCGTCCCAGGTGATGAAACTGGGCTTCGCCTCTTTGCTGGACTTGAGGACTGCCTTGTCCACCAAACGGCCGTTGACCTTCACCCGCACGCCCTCTGCCGCCATAAAGCGGACGGTTGTCCCTTTGAGTTCCGCGACGCCGATGAAGGTGGGGGCGCGTTCGGGCAGGACGACCTCGCACATGGGGTTCGAGCCGATCAGGTTCCTGCCTTCGTTCAGCCAGAACAAACCCGCCAGCGCCAGCCAGCCGTTTTCACGGACGAGTTCGTCGTATTTCCTGGCGCGCCATTGCAAGACTTTTTCCTCGTATTCGCGTTCTTTTTTGGTGGACATGGGCGTCATTATACTCTGATGTACAAGCGACGCTTTCTATGCGGAAGGCTTTCTTGTCCACTAATCTACACCAATCTTCACGAATTTTGAACGGAATTAGTGCAGATTAGCAAGGATTGGCGGATTTAAGATTGGGTTGCGAAAGTCTTGCACGCATAGAAAAGCCCCACGATAATCCTTGTCAGAAGACCGTCGCGGGGCATTCTCATTCCAATTACCAATTACCACTCACTGCTTGCCTACTCCTCCAGCGTGCTGATGTCGCCTTCGGGCAGACCCTGTGCGCGCGCCTTGAGCACGCGGCGCATGATTTTGCCGGAGCGTGTCTTGGGGAGTTTGTCCACAAATTTGACCTCTTCCGGTCTCGCAATGGCGCCCAGGTGCGTGGCGACATGCTGACGCAGTTCCTCTGCCAGTTCGGGGGAGGGAGAAAAGCCGGCGCGCAGAAGTACGAACGTGTGGATGCCCTGTCCTTTGACCTCGTGCGGAAGCCCGATTGCCGCCGCCTCCGCTACGGCAGGATGGCTGACCAGCGCCGATTCGATTTCTGCCGTGCCGAGCCGATGCCCGCTGACTTTGATGACATCGTCCACGCGCCCGATGATCCAGAAGTAGCCGTCTTTGTCGCGCTTGGCAGAGTCGCCGGTGGTGTATTTGCCCGGGTTCTTGGACCAGTATTGGGTCACGTAGCGATCCGGGTCGCCGTAGATGGTGCGCAGCATGGCGGGCCAGGGATTCTTCAGGACGAGGTATCCCTCCGTGCCGTCGGGGACGGGGTTGCCGTTTTCGTCCACCACTTCCGCTTCCTGTCCAAAGAAGGGACGCGTGCCGGAGCCGGGTTTGAGCGGCACCACGGGCGTCGGCGTAATCATGAACATGCCGGTCTCGGTCTGCCACCAGGTATCCATGATGGGACAGCGTTCCTTACCGATGACGCGGTAGTACCATTTCCAGGCTTCGGGATTAATGGGTTCGCCCACAGAGCCAAGCAGGCGCAGGGAGGAGAGGTCGTGTTTGTTGGGCCAGGCTTCGCCGAAGCGCATCAACCCGCGGATGGCGGTGGGAGCGGTGTAGAGAATGGTGATGCCGTAACGCTCGACGCATTGCCACCAGCGGTTGGGGTAGGGGTAGGTGGGTCCGCCTTCGAACATAAAGGATGTAGCGCCGTTGAGCAGGGGACCATAGACGATGTAGGAGTGCCCGGTCACCCAGCCGGGGTCGGCGGCGCACCACCAGCGGTCATCGTCCTTGAGGTCGAAGACGTATTTGAGGGTGGTGTACGTGCCGACCATGTAGCCGCCGTGTGTGTGCAGGATGGCTTTCGGTTTGCCGGTGGAGCCGGAGGTGTAGAGGATGTAGAGCGGGTCTTCGGCATCCATCACTTCGGTGGGGCATTTGCCGTTGGCAATGGGCAGGGCGCACAAGTCGTGGTACCAGTGGTCGCGCCCGGCTTCCATGGGGATGTCTTCGTTCACGCGCTTGACGACGATGACGTTCTCCACGCTGGGGCAACGTTTGAGCGCCTCATCCACGGTCTTTTTGAGTTCCACCACCTTGCCGTTGTTGAAACTGCGGTCCTGTGTGATGACCAGTTTTGACTGGCTGTCCTCGATGCGCCCTTGTAGAGCATCCACCGAGAAGCCGCCGAACACTACCGAGTGAATGGCGCCGATTTTGGCGCACGCCAGCATGGCGAAGACAATCTCCGGGATGCGCCCCATGTAGATGGTGACGCGGTCGCCTTTTTGGATGCCCATTGCCTTGATGATGTTTGCCATGCGGCTGACTTCGCGGTTCATGGCGAAGTAGGAGAAGGTGCGATGCTCCTTGCCGTCTTCGCTTTCCCAAATCAGCGCCAGTTTGTTCTTGCGGTAGGTTTTGAGGTGACGGTCAATGGCATTGTGGACGATGTTGACCTTGGCGCCGACGAACCACTTGAAGAATGGCTTGTTCGAGTCGTCCAGCACCTTGTCCCATTTTTTGAACCATTCCAGTTCTTCGGCTTCCTTTGCCCAAAAGCCCTGCAGGTCTTTGCGGGCAAATTCCGCCAGCGCGTCCCAGTCTTGCACGGTTGCCTGCGCCACCACCTGCTCAGACGGGTAATAGACTTCCCCTTCCAGTTCCTTCTGTGTTTTTGCCATCATACTGCTCTCCTCCGAATGGAATTTGGTTTGGATTTCAAAAATTGGATGTGGTGAACTCCCATGCCATGCCGTGCGCGCACAGAATCAAACCGCTCAACAGAAGCGCCTCCAGCTGCAGGGGATGCAGCCCCACGAATCGTGCGATGTCGGAAAAGACCGCAAAGAACAGCACCAGAGCATACAGCGCCGGCACCACCCAACTGTTGCGGCTGAATGCGCCGCTGGGATTGGTTTGCCGCGTCACCCGAATCAACCTGCCGGAAAACGTCATGCCTGCCCCCGCCGCCACGATGAAAATCGCCCGCCACACGAAGGGACTGTCAACACCCGCTTGTGCGGCGAGCCCCATCAAGCCGGGAACCAAAAACGAAGCGTACACGCCGCCTGCCAGGCGTTTCTTCGCTTCGTCCTTGAACCACTCTGCCTTTCCCTTCACAACCGACCACCACAATCCCACCAGCGTAAAACAGGTGGCAGATGTGACTGCATAGAAGGTGCTGATGTCCATGCTCCTCTGAGTCTCCTTTGGCAGGGAGAATTATACTCCGGGCGTTGGAGTGCGTCGCACCACTCCTGAGTGGGTGTGTTCCAGAAGAAAACAAGCGCACCTTTATCGGCATCAACCATCTCGTGTGGTGCGACGCACTCAGTGCATCAATCTAAAAACAAATAGTGCCGAAGCGCCCTTTGAGTCTTCTCCGGAGGAACGTAATTCATCACAAACTCTTCATATGCTTCGGGCGATCCAAAGTTTGTTTGGACGAATTCCCTGTCCACCAAGGTGCCGTTTCTTTTTCCGACAAATTCCGCATAATTGGAATACGGCCACTGTTCTGGTGTGCCGACCAAGCCTGCTTCGAGCGGGTTTCGATGTATGTATCGGCACAGATGAAGCAAATATTCGTTTTTATCCACCTGAATGGCTTTATACGGTCCTTCGAATAGCGTGCCAGAGTGATTGTATTTGGTGTTGAAAGCCTTGGAGTAAATATTAAAAACCGCTTGCATGAATTTGCTGATTTCAATATCTTCATCCTGACGTAGAAAGAAATGATAGTGATTGTCCATCAGACAATAGGCAATAACGGTCATAGAGTGTTTTCTCAATTCTCTTTTGACATATTTCAATAGGAACAAGTAATCTGCATCATTGCAGAAGATTTTTCCCTTATGTGCGCCGCGGTTATAGATATGATAGTAATTGTTTCGCGAGAAGGCAATTTTTCTGCGAGCCATGATGGCATTATACCTGAGCGCGAGGTTGCGCCGTACCATGCTGATTGAGATTATCCCTTTGTAGGGATAACATTTCCTTAAAGGTGGAACACTTTAATCTGTGCGGTGCGACGCATTTTCTACTCGATCCAATCCAGAAACTTATACCATGCGCCTGCCAGCGGCAGGAACCACGGAAAGCCGTTATATAATCCCAGCGGTGCGCCGGGGAATTTGAATTGCGCGAAGGGATGTTCTCTGATGTTCCCTTTGAGCATCGCCTCCGCAACCGTCTTGCCCAGGTACGTCCCCATCGCCACGCCATGACCGGCATAGCCCAGCGAATAGTACACCCCCTCCTCTTCGCCTACGTGTGTCATCATATCGAATGCAAAATCGAGTGTGCCGCCCCAGGCGTATTCCACCTTTACTTCCCGCAATTGCGGAAATACCTGCACCATTTCACGGCGCAGAATCTCTGCACTGCGCTGAATGGTATTTGCGGTCTCCGGGAAAAACGCCGCACGTCCGCCGAAGATCAGGCGGTTCTCCCACAGCCTGAAATAATTCAAGTAATGCTTGTAATCGAAAATCATGCGGTTTCTGGGGCTGAGTTCGCGGGCAAGTTTGTCGGGCAGCCGTTCGGTGGCGATGATGAAAGAACCGATGGGGATGACCTTTCTCTGCAATTGCTTTGTGACATTCCCCGTATAACCCGCCGTTGCCGCCAAAACGGATTCTGCGCTCAATGCGCCTCGGGCGGTTTGGAGGAAGAACCGCCTCCCTCTCCGCTCGAGCCTGCTCACCCGCGCCTGGGCATGGAGCCTCGCCCCAGCCTGTTCCGCCGCGCGCGCCAGACCCGCCACGTACTGCGCCGGGTTCAACCCGCCGCTAACCTCATCCACCAGCCCGCCGTGATACACCGCCGATCCGATTTCATCCTTCAGATCGCGCGGCGCAACGAGCCGCACTTTGTGATTGAATTCCTTCGCCATGAACTCGACTTCGCCTTTGAGCGCTTCGTAATGCTGGGGTTTGTTTGCCGTCAGCAAATGACCCGTGCGGGTAAAGCCGCAGTCAATATTTTCCTCGCGGACGATTTCTTCCACCAGGCTGACCGAATCCAGCGAGCATTGGAACAACTGCCTTGCCAGGTCGCGCCCGTAACGCTTGAGGACGGTTTGCATGGGGAGTTTGAGCCCGGTCAATACCATGCCGCCGTTGCGCGAACTTGCCCCCCAGCCGATGTTCTCCGCCTCCAGCACTGCCACGCTGACACCCTGCTTTGCCAGTACCCGCGCCGCGCTCAGCCCGGTGTACCCTCCGCCGATGATGGCAACGTCCACGCTTTCGGGCAGAGGGGTGATGGTATTCTCATCCGCCGGCATTTTTGCCGTGATCAGCCAGTAGTTGAGTTGATTCATGGTACTCCGAAACGAAAAGACCTGACGGGTCTCTGTGTGGCGCACCTGTCAGGTCTGGTTATGAGAGAATGGTCTTCCAGTCCAGTTCATGTACCGTTTTGTGCAGGCGGTGGTCATCTTCGGCGATGTGATAGGTCAGGTTGGTGAAGAGGCGCTGGGCAACCTCCCGCACCGGTTCGAGCGGGACGACGGTATCCAGCGTCCCGTGGATGAGGATCGTCGGAACGGAAACAGGCTCGACGTCCAGAAAAGAACCGAACGGGTCGTGCAGGAGGGCAGGGGCAAGCAGGACAAGTTTCCGCACTTGAGCGGGATGCTTGCAGGTATAGACCGTCCCCATCAAGCCGCCAAAAGAGGAACCGATAATCGTCCAGTTATCTTTGGTGGCAAGGATGGGTTCGAGTTGGGTCATGCGCTCCTCGAACGAGCCTTTGAAGTCGGGGGTGAGCATACCGGGGAACCACTCGCGGAACAGGCGCGCCTTGCCGCTGTTGCTGTCACTTTCGAGACCGTGAATGTAGATGAGGCGGCTGGTGTCCATCTTCAGCGCTCGGCGTGTTTTTGCATTTGGAACATGACAACCTGCGCCACGGCACCGATGATGAAGATGGCGCCGCTGGCAAGGATGCGGGCGACGCCAAAGAAGGGCAGGACGCCGTAGATGAGATAGGTGCCAATCAGGCAGGAAACGAGGATCAGCGCCCACTCTTTGAGCAAGCCGATGAAAACCGCTCCGAGAACACTGCCCACCACGAAGGGCAAAAGGGAGAGGGTGGCGCTGCCCGGCGTAAAGTATTCGTTGAAGGCAAAGCCGCCCACCAAAAAGCCGGTGACGTAATAGCCTGTCTCTTTGTTGATGAGCGTCAGCGCCGCGCCGAGGAGCGCCATCGCTAGTAAGAACGCAGGCTCCGCCCAAGCAGGCAGACCGGGCGGCAGGAGGTGGGTGAGGCGGGCTCCAAGAAAAGCCGCCAGCGCCGCAGAGAAGAGAAAACTGAGCTCGCGCCCCAGGAACAAAATGACGATCCCGGCAGCGCCTCGTACAGTGAGTAGATTCACAGTTCGTTCCTTTCGTTCTGCCGGCGGGTGCGTAGAATTTCGCGCAGACTGAGTTGGAGTTCCTGCGGTAATTCTGGCAACATGCGCCGCAGAGAAACCGCCGGCAGAGGGCTTTTGGTTTTCGTCACAATTTGCTGGAGGAAGAAGACGGTCTCATCGGGAGAAGCCTGATAGAGCGCCGTGATGAGTTCCTGCAGGTCGAATTGTAACGCGGCAGGCGAAACTTTGAAAATCGGCTCCACGATGTCCAGCACGGGCGGGAGGTTGTCGAAATCAGGCGCTCTGACCAGCGGCACGAGCGCCTGAATGCCGTTGGACCACATGCGCTGACGGGCAGGATGCAGCCACTCCCGCACGAGGACGAGGAACAGGTCGGGTGTTTCACTGCGCAGGCGGGTGAGACTGGTGGTGAGCAACGCGGCGCGGACAGATGGGTCGCGAACGGCTTGAGTCCAGGCGGTGAGGCGGGCAAGCAGGCGTTCCTCCTGCGGCGGGATTCGCCCGAGCAAAAATGCGGCGAGCAGGCGCGTCTCCAGCCAGCCTTCATCCCACAGGGCATCGGCGAGTTCGAGCGCCTGAATGGGACGCTCTTCCGCCAGCGGACCCAGTTCCGTTTCGATTTGACGCAGGACGACAGGCGGCGTTCGATAGGTGGGGAGGACCGACGACGGCGCCACGCTCTGACTGCGCAAGGTGCGGTTGACGTAGTAATCGAGCACTTCGCGCAATTCGCGCAAAAACTCGGCGGGCTGGTCGAAGAGGTCTGCCAGACGCGCGGTTTGTTTTTTCAGGCGGGCGAGGTCTATGGCGGGCATGAGGGGGAGTGATCAGTGATCAAGTGATCAGTGAACAGTGATCAGTGACTATTCACCGATTACTGATCACTGATCACTGATAACTGATAACTGATAACTGGTTTAATACGCTCTTCCGAACAGCACTTTCTTTTCGGCTTCATTGCCGCAGACGATGCATTTGCCTTTGCTTTCGGGCTGTCCTTCGAGAGGGATGCAGCGGGCGGTGGCTTTGGTGTCTTCCTTGATTTTCGCTTCGCATTCCTTGCTGCCGCACCAGTAGGAGAATGCCCAGCCGTCGGCGACGACCTCCTTGAGTTCGTCGTAGGTCTTGGGGTCGCGGATGTTGGCGTCGCGGAATTCGGTGGCGCGTTTGAGGAGGGAAGCATGAATCTCGGACAGGAGCCCGCTCACGGTCGAGGCGAGACCCGTTTGCGAGACGAAGGATTTGCCCTCGCGTCCCACCACGTCCCGTCTTGCCAGCGCCACCGAGCCTTTTTCCACATCCTTGGGTCCGATCTCGATGCGCACCGGCACGCCGCGCATTTCCCAATCGTTGAATTTGAAGCCCGGCGTGAGTCCCTCGCGGTCGTCCATTTTGACGCGGATGCCCGCGGCTTTGAGCTCGGCGAAAACTTTATCCGCCGCTTCCATGACCTTGCTCTTTTCGGCGTCGCTCTTGTAGATGGGGACGATGACCGCCTGAATGGGCGCGACTTTGGGAGGCAGGATGAGCCCCTGGTCGTCGCCGTGCGTCATGATGATGGCGCCGATCATGCGCGTGGAGAGACCCCACGAGGTGGTGTAGGCGTATTCGAGCGTGTTTTCCTTGTTGAGGAATTGGATGTTGAACGCCTTGGCGAAGTTTTGCCCAAAGTAGTGCGACGTGCCGGACTGCAACGCTTTCTTGTCCTGCATCATCGCTTCGATGGTGGTGGACATGACCGCGCCGGCAAATTTTTCGGTCTCGGTCTTGATGCCCTTGATGACGGGGATGGCGCAGTCGTTGATGGCGAAGTCGGCGTACACATCCAACATGCGGAAGGTTTCCTCTTTGGCTTCCTCGGCGGTGGCGTGCGCGGTGTGACCTTCCTGCCAGTAGAACTCGGCGGTGCGCAAAAAGAGTTTCGTCCGCAGTTCCCAGCGCAGGACGGAGCCCCACTGGTTGATGAGGATGGGCAGGTCGCGCCACGATTTGACCCATTTGGAATACATGTAGCCGATGATGGTCTCGGAGGTGGGGCGCACGACCAAAGGCTCTTCCAGTTTTTCGCCGCCGCCGTGCGTCACCACCGCCAGTTCGGGCGCGAAGCCTTCCACGTGTTCCTTTTCCTTTTCAAAGAACGACATGGGGATGAGCGTGGGGAACGCCGCATTGACGTGACCCGTCTCCTTGAAGCGGCGGTCGAGCCCGGCTTGCATGTTTTCCCACAGCGTCCAGCCGTAGGGTTTGACGACCATACAGCCGCGCACGGGGGCATAATCCGCCAGGTCCGCTTTCAGGACGAGTTTGTTGTACCATTCTGCAAAGTCTTCTGCACGGGTGGGTAATTTATCTTCAGCCATTTTTCCTCTTCAAGTATTTTTGTAGCGCCGACTTAAGTCGGCATTACGAATGATCCAACATGTCAACGGCAGTTTTCACATCCTCCGCAAACTGTACCAGCTCGCGCTGTCGTGCAGGGATGTACTCGTCGAATTCCTTGAAGAACTGATCGAACGTGGACTGCCAACCCCGCCCGACCAGTATCAACGGGCTCCGGTGACGGGACTCCACGATCATGAGATTCCACGTCAGGGCGATTTCGGTCAACGTGCCGGGACCGCCCGGCAGGGCAATCGCCGCATCGCATTCCTCGACCAAAACCTGCAGCCTGTCCATCAGGCTTTTCTTTCGTCTTTCCTCTTTCACCCAACGATTTGGACCCACATTCCTCCACCTCTCGATGTCCTCGCACGTCACGCCGACGACATGCCCGCCCGCTTCATACGCGCCGCGCGAGACTGCCTCCATCGTGCCGATGTAACCGCCGGTCAGCACGGTATGTCCGCGCTGGGCGAGCAGGCGCCCGAGGAGCATCGCCTCCTCGTAGGCTTGGTCGCCTTCTTTGGGTTGTGAGCCGCCAAATACAGAGATGTTCATGATTTCAGTTACCAGTTACCAATTGCCAGAGTTACCAGTGAACAGTGATCAGTGATCGGTATCCCATTCGCGGGATTTGTTCACTTCGATTTTCTTCAACACCGCCTCCTCCAGGTCTATCCCTGAAACGGATGCCAGTTGCAGGAGGTAGAGTGTCACATCCGCCAGTTCGCTTCCCAATTCATCCTTGTCCTTGATTTCATCGGTGAACTGGAAATGCTCCAGAATCTCCGCCGCTTCGATTGCCAGCGACACCGCCAGGTTGCGCGGCGTCTGCGGACGTTTGCTGTTCGGTTCGTACCAGCCTTTCGAGCGCACGAAATGGTGCATTTCGGTTGTAAGGTCTTTGATGTCCACGTCTTTCTTCTTTCTCTCTTTCCTTTTTGGGCGTTCCTTATGCTTCGCGGCAGGAAACAAAAAACGGCTCGCCAGGGTCTGGGAGCCGCTCGCGGACGTGTCGAACTGGACCTAACCAGACCAGGCAGGTGTATGGTCGCTCGCAGGGGACGGCAGCGGGTTCAGCATGGACAAAGCAATCCTGTACATGATGCGCCGATTATACCTGAAAAACTTTTGTGATGAAATTTGGATTACGGGTAAAATGGACTTGTCCTCATGAACCTCAAATCGCGGCTCGAAGCCTCTCTTGCCCCCGGGCAACTCCGTCTCCTTCATCTCGCTGCGGATGCCGCCTCCCAAAGTGGACTCCCACTCTACATCATCGGCGGCTCCGTGCGGGACCTGATTCTTGGCTCTGCCATTCAGGACCTTGACCTCACCGTCGAGGGGGACGCCATCGCGCTGGCGCGCGCCCTCGCCAAACGTCACGGCGGCAGAGTGACCGCGCATACCAAATTCGGCACTGCCAAATGGTTCCTGCCCAAAGACCTGCAGACCGAATCCTCCGAAACCCTCGACCTCATCTCGGCGCGTTCCGAAACCTATAAACACCCCGCCGCCCTGCCCACCGTCAAAATGGGAAGCATGGACGACGACATCCGCCGCCGCGACTTCACCATCAACACCCTTGCCATCCGTCTCGACGGCGACCGTTTCGGCGAATTGCGCGACGACCTCGGCGGCATGGACGACCTGAAGCAGGGGATTGTCCGCGTCCTGCACGCAAAATCCTTCATGGACGATCCCACGCGCATGTACCGCGCCGTCCGTTATGCGGAACGATACGGCTTCAAAATTGCCGAAGAGACGCTGACGTTGATACCCCAAGCCCGCCCGCTGATTGAAAAACTCTCCGCTCAGCGCATCCGCCATGAACTGGACCTCATCCTCGAAGAATGGAACGCCGCCGCCATGCTTGCCCGCCTTGCGGAGTTGGACCTGCTTCAGCCCATCCACCCTGCCCTGACCTTCGACGAATCCATGCGGGAACGGCTGTCTCACCTGCACACCTATCGCGGACTTCAGCACCTCTCTCCCTGGAACATCACCAGGGGCGAGCAGATGCGTCCCTCCGACCTCGGCTGGCTGTTGTGGCTCATGTCCCTCTCTCAGGAACAGGTGTCGGCGTTGAACGACCGCCTCCACTTCACCGCAGACCTGCTCGCTTCGTTGTTTGCCGTCTCGAAAATGTATGCCGCTCAGTCGTCTTTTATCGGGCTGAAGCCGAGCCAATGCGTCGAACGACTGGAGTCCTATCCCCTCGCCGCTGTCGAAGCGGTGGGGTACGCGGCAAAAGACCCGCGCGTGAAGGAATGCTTCGATGAATACATCTCGAAGTGGCGTTACATCAAACCACACCTCAACGGAGATGATCTGAAAGCCCTCGGCGTGGAACCGGGACCGCGCTATGCCGTCATCCTGCGCCGTCTCCGCAATGCCTGGCTGGATGGGGAAGTGAAAACGGAAGCGGAAGAAAAAGCCTTGCTCAAGGCGCTGCTCGACCCGCCTCCAGCCTCCACCTAAACTTCCAGCCGGCGCACCAGCCCAACGTCATGAAGTTGAAGCGAACGGCGTAACCCCGCCTGCTATAATGGGTTGAGAAATCCAAATGCCCGAACGCAAGCCGCCGCTCAAGCCTTTCGACCGTCTGCCTTATCGCCTGCGGGAGCCGTTCCTCTCCGCGCCTGAACTGGCGTTGCTGCGCGTCCTGCAGAAAATGGCAGGGGGACATTACGTCGTCTGCCCGAAGGTGGCGCTCACCGATATTTTCTACATCGTCCGCCCGAACGAAAACGTGCATTTCTTCCACAAATTTTTTCGCAAGCATGTGGACTTTTTGCTCTGCGAGCCGGAGAAGTTCAAACCCGCCATCGGTGTCGAGTTGGTCAAACCGATTAGCCGCAATGAAACCCGCGAAGCCGATCAGTTCATGGAAGACCTCTTCCTGAGCGCCGGTCTGCCGCTGGTACATGTCCCTTCGAACGACACATACTCGGAGGACGACCTGGAAGAATTGATCAAACTTGCCGTCCTGAAAGTTCGGGAAACGGGACCGCTTCGCGCCTCGACCGAAACCGACTCTGTCCCAATGTGCCCCCTCTGCGGGAAAATGATGGTTCTGCGCATCCACCGCAACGGACCTGACGCCGGGAGAAAGTATTACGGGTGTATGGACAGTCCCAAATGCAGCGGGGTAGTGGAAATCGGTTAGCCACTCATGTTACGCGGTAACGCGAGATTTATCTCGCGTTTTCAGGCGACATAAACCCCATTCGGGGACAATGTGTTGCGCTGTGAAGAAACTGCATATGGTGAGTTAGTCAGTCTGTGGTTTCATGCGTAATGCCTTTTCAATTCAGAGGCATATCTGACGCCGACGTTTTTCCAATTGTCGTTCAGCCAATCCTTGAACAGCGTCTTGCCGCGCGGCGGTTCTTTGGAAACCAGCAGGTTAGCCATCAATCCTTCCACCTCCTCGGGGGTCAACACCACGTCCCTCACGAACAGACTGATGACTTGCGCCGCAAACAACGCCAGCCGCGGCGGGACCGAAATCAATGGTCGCCTCGCCCCGATGGTTTCGCCGACCAGCTGCACCAGTTCCTTGAACGTGTAACGATCGGGTCCGACTGCGTCAATCACGTAGTTCTCCCTGCTGTACACAGCCTCCACCGCCAGGTCCGCCAAATCCTCCACATGGACGGGCTGAATCCCATAGGACCCATCGCCAGGGATGAAAAACACGGGGAAGCGCCGCAGGAAAAAGGCAATGTTGTTGATAAGGACATCTTCGCCGCCGTAAAGCACGGTGGGGCGCAGGATGGCATACGACAGCCCCGACTCGATGACTGCTTTCTCGTTCGCCGCTTTGCCCCAGTAATACGGCAAAGGCGAATCCGCCGACGGATTGGCGATGCTGATATGCACAATCCGCTTCACACCCGCGGCTTTGGCAGCATGGACCAGTTTGCGGGTGTTCTCAACCGCGCGCGGCTGGGTGTTCTCCCCCTTGTCGAACCGCACCCAATAGGTGTTGACCAGCACGTCCACGCCGCGCAGAGATTGGGTCATACCCGCTTCGTCGAAATTCAGCGGGTAGGCTTTGACCTTCCCGCCGAAAGGATTGGGGCGGTTCGGATGACCCGTCAACGTGATGACCTGCTCGCCGCGTTCCACGAGCCGCCTGGCGATGTACTTGCCTGAATAACTAAACGCGCCTGTCACTGCGATTTTCATTTTGTCTCCAATCATTTCAACACATTCAAAATCTTCGTCACATTCGAGAGCCCCAAACTCTCCAGCCGAATGACCGCCTTTGCCAAACTGTCAATCGCGTCGAAAAACTCCTGCAGAGCCTTCACCCGCTCATAGACGAAATTCCACTCTTCGTTTTCCACCCAGTTTTCCTCCAGCCTCGTCAGCGTCTCTTTCACCGAACGCACGGCGTGGTCGAACTCCGAGTTTTGCCGTTCCTGCAAAATCGAGCGGATGGCGGCGTAGAAATCCGTTTCGGCGGCGTAATAATCCTTGCGGTCGCCGAGTTTCGTGGAGCGATGCACCAGTCCCATCCGCGCCAGCGTGCGCACCTCCGTACTGACCGCGCCTTTCGTCAGCCCCGTCCTTTCCACAATCTCGTCCAGAGACAGGGCAGTGGGGGAGAGATATAGCACGGCGAAGATGGCGCCCATCCCTTTGGGGAAGCCCCAAAAGCGGCTGATCTGGCTAAGCCCTTCGACGAAATCCCTTTTGATTTGAGAAAGTGTAGTTGCCATGGTTGTTCTTTTGTTATGTGTGTTTAGTAATTACTAAACGAAATATATGATAGAGGGCAGGATTTGTCAAGGCGATAATTCTGCGCGTAGGCAGTTTGGGAGTTAAGGATGCTCGCTGTGAATGGGATGCGAAAAAGACTGGAGCCTTGTCTCCCACTTCGGCATTGACCGCAGCCCCAACCGCCTCCTTCCTACGGGACGGCTGATCCTGCTTCGGATAGTTTGCCTACCGCTGGCAAAACCACCCTGAAAAGAAAAAGTCCCGCTGCCTTTTGCTGGGCTCGGGACTTTCTTCGTCCAATTCTGCATTCTACCCTTGACACTGCTGTTAATCGGTGGGCGGCATTGAGATTATGGGACAGGGAGAGGAATGGCAATATTCCATTCCCCACCCTCGGACAGTAGAAAGGACAGCAATGCCGATTGTTGATTCAAGTTGTAGAGCACTTCGGCTCGCGTGTTATAGGAATCATAAGGGGGCGTTTCATCTGGATTGGGAAAAATTGTTGTCCATAGGTTTTGGGGGAACAATTTGCGAACGTCGTTTGCATAAGCTTCCCCCTCTCCAGGGTGTTGACTTTCGACAATCTGATACCCTGCGTCGTTTCTGAGCAAATATATGACAACAGGTAAACTTATCCCCGATCCTGCTCTCAACACACTCTCTTGGTCAACGTAAAATTCTTGACACTGGACCCACAGATATAGATTTGCCCGCTCTTCATTTTCTTTTTCATAACCCATTAATTGGTAGGAACAGAATACCTTGCCTCCATAGGCGCTTACTCCAAACGTCGTTACCAGATACTCGCTTATTGTTTCTGGTGAAGTTGCAGCCGTTCCCAAAACAGGCAGAGGCGTTTGCAAACCGCTGTCAAACGTTGGGGTGCTCAAAGGAGGTGCGGGTTGTGTCTCTGACGCACATGCGATAAGAACAGTACACAATAAAAATAAGACATAGACATAACGCATCTTATTTATAATGGTCACTGTCCAAGACATCATGCCTCCTTGTCGAGGTGGCCGCCCAATGAATCTGTCGAAAAAGTTTTTTTTTCAAAGATGCACCGCCAGCCGGAGCGGTCTTTTGGACGATGTGATGATTATAACCCTGCCATTTCCCCGTGGGGGAGGGCTAATTCAGCGCCCCGAAGGCATGGATTTTGCCGATATTGCGGACATGCGCAACAACATATTCTCCCGCACGCTGGAGAGTTTACGGCGTGGTGTAAAACAAACGGAATAACTCTTCCCCTGTTTTTTCGCCTGCCGTTTCGAAGTATCCCTGAATCGGCACGCGGAAGGTGATGTTTTCGGCAGGGCTTTTCTCGAACCTGAATTCGACAAAGCCAGGCTGTGGACCTGCCAGGTCTTCGGGCGGGATACCGTCCACAATCAGCATGACTTCGTAGAGCCAGTTCCCAAAGGTTTCGTAGTCGTCGAGCGCTTCGACGGTCACGGTGACGTAGAAGTCGGTTTCGAGGACGGCAAAGGCGGCGACTTGTCCGTCTGCGGAAACGCAGTTTTCGCCAAAGGCTATGGCGCGGGAGGCGGAGTTGGGGATGATGGATTGAACCATCCCGTTGAATTGGGCGGTGAGGTCGGGCAGGTCTCGATATGCCCATTGGTAGGCGCATGGAGCAGACGTTGCGTCCTGTGCGGGCGGAGGGACGGTATCGGTGGGGAGTTGAGGAGGTAAAACTTGAGGCGTGGAAACAGCCCGGGAGCACGCGCCCAGGACGAGGGTCAGAAAGAGAAGCGTAAGTTTCGTCTTCACTTGAGGAGGTCTGCGGCGGCGGTTGCCATCAGCGCAACGCCGTGAATGAGCGCCCGTTCGTCGAAGTCGAATTTGGGGTGGTGATGGTTGTAGTTGAGGTTCTTTTCGGCGTTGGCTGAGCCGATGAAGAAGTAACAGCCGTCCACTTTTTCCTGCATCCAGCCCATGTCTTCGGCGCCCATGGTGAGGTAGGCGTAGTCGGCGATGGGGGTTTCGGGGAAGACCGCCTGCGCCGAGCGTTGGACGCTGGCGGCAACTGCTTCGTTGTTGATGACGGGGGCGGTGACTTGCTGGAGGGAAATTTCGGCGGCGCATCCCATGGACGAGGCGATGCCCGTGACGATTTCGCGGAAGCGTTCGAGGACGAGGCGGCGGACTTCGGGGTCGAAGGTGCGGATGGTGCCGTTGAGTTCGGCGGTCTGCGGGATGATGTTGAAGGCGGTGCCGGCGTGGATGGAGGTGACGCTGACGACGGCAGGCTTGAGGGGCGGCACGTTGCGCGCGACGATGGTTTGCAGTGCGGTGGCGATGTGCGCGGCGCAGACGACCGGGTCTATGGTGGTGTCGGGGGCGGCTCCATGACCACCTTTGCCTGTGAGTTGAACCTTGAAGAGTTCGGCGCCCGCCATGACGGGTCCTTTGGCGACGTGAATCCAGCCGAGGGGTTTGTCGTTCCACAGGTGCAGGGCAAGAGTCTTTTCGACCTTGGGCGATTCGAGCACGCCGTCGCGCATCATCATCAATGCGCCGCCGACCTCTTCGCCGTTCGTGCCTTCTTCGGAGGGTTGAAAGCAGAATTTGATGCTGCCCGCCAGTTCGCTTTTGTGTTCGTTGAGGATTTTGGCGACGGTCAAGCCGATGGCGGTGTGACCGTCGTGTCCGCAGGCGTGCATGACGCCGGCGTGGGTGGAAGCGTATTCCGCGCCGGTCTCTTCGGTGATGGGGAGGGCGTCCATGTCGAAGCGGAGCAGGATGGTGGGACCCGGTCTGCCGCCTTCGAGGTAGCCGACCACGCCCGTCTTGCCGACGCCTTTGGTGACTTCGATGCCGAGCGCTTCGAGTTCTCTGGCGACAATGCCGCTGGTGCGGATTTCCTGGAAGCCGAGTTCGGGGTGACGATGAAAGTCGCGGCGCAGGGCTTGGGTGTAGGGGAAGAGGTCTTGGGCTTGTTGGAGGAAATCTATCATCGGTTAATTCCTTTTTGAGGAGTATATGAAAATATAAATCGTCAAAGGTCAAAAGTCGAAAGTCAAACGTCGAAGGTCTGTGACTTTTGACGTTTGACTTTCGACTCAGTTGTATTTTACGACCCTGAATTTTTCTTCGTAGCGCGGATTTTCTTCGGTGCTGTCTTCGGTGCGGCGGGATTTGAAGCGTTCGATGAGTTTGGCGGGGTCTTGCACCTGCGTCTTGTGCTGAAGGATTGCCTGAATTTTGATTTCCCACGTGTCGGTGACATCCAGCGTCACGTTGGGCTGCAGGGTCAGTGAGCACCAGACTTCTTTCGGCATGTGGGGTTGAAAGCCTTCTTCGAGCAGTTCAGGGAAGTAGACCGGGTTGCCAGCGGCAGGGAAGACGGCGTCCAGTACGACCTGCCCGGCGGCGCGGTGGTCGGGGTGGTTAATGCCGTAGGCGGCGAACAGGTTTTGGGGGTCACAGGTGACGAGGATGTCGGGTTTGTGGCGGCGGATTTCGCGGACGACTTCACGGCGCAGGTTCAGGTCGGGGATGAGGTAGCCGTCGGGATGGTCGAGAATGTGAACCGCCTGTGCGCCGATGACTTTTGCCGCGGCGTACTGTTCCTCGTGGCGAATGGCGCACAGCCGGTCGGGTGTCATGGCGGGGTCGGTGGTGGGGTTGAAGCCCTTGTCGCCGCAGGTGAGCAGGAGGTAGGTGATGTGGTGTCCCTCACGCGCCCATTTGGCGAGGGTCGCTCCGCAGAAGAATTCGGGGTCATCGGGGTGGGCGAGAATGACGAGGATGTGTTGAGGGGTGTTCCAGGTTTCGAGTGCCACGTTTCAAGTTCCGCGTTGGAGGGGTCAGTTGTCCCGGTTGAGGGGGCTTTTCTTGCCGCAGGTGCATCCGCCTGTGTTGTGCCTGTCGCAGGGGGCTTCGGATTTGCGCCGCAGCGCCTCGAGTTCGTCCCAGGGCTGGATGTCGTCACGGGAGAAGGTCTCGCGCATGCGCTTGCCTTCCGCGTCTTCGATCTGGACGATGATCTGGTTGCTCATGGGGAGGACGTCAATCACTTTGCCCTCGCCCTTGGGTGTGACGACACGTTTGTTGCGCTTGGGCAGCTGCTTGCGGGCTTCAACATATTGCTCGTACTCGTAGATGAGACAGCAGCGCAGGCGTCCGCACATGCCGGTGATTTCCTCGGGCGTGAGCGAGATGCCTTGTTCCTTTGCCATTTTGATGGAGATGGGCGAGAATTCGGTCAGGAATTTGGAACAGCAGCGGGTTTCGATGCCGCAGGCGCCCATGCCGCCGAGCAGTTTCGCCACGTCGCGCGGACCAATCTGCCGCATTTCGATGTGGGTGTTGGGATAGAGGTCGCTCATGTCCTTTTTGAGCGATTTGAGGTCCACCTTTTCTTCGCTCTCGGTGCTGAACAGGAAGGCAAGGCGCGTGCCGTCGTAGTTGTATTCGGCGGCGACGATTTTGATGTCCTTGAGACCGAGTTCAGCGGCGCGGGCGCGGCAGTTGATCATGGCTTCGGTTTGTTTGGACTGCCACGACTGGAGCAGGAGCAGGTCGCGCGGGGTGGCGCGTCTCTCCACGGACCTCCAGCCGCCTTCCGGCGGGGGAGGCAGTTCCCTCAATTTTTGCACCACCTCGCCGAGGTGTTTGCCGCGGGAGGTATCCACGATGACATGTTCGCCGATTTCCACATCTGGGATGGCGGAGGAATCGAAATGGTAAATTTTTCCAACTTTGGTAAAGCGTACGCCGATAATTTGTTTGTCCATGACGGGGAATTATACCGTATGTGGTTTTTCATCTTCGCGTGCGGGATGCCGCCAATCATCATAATCAAGGGAACAGGCAGAAAACGACATCCCGGCGTGCTACAATGAAAAAAAATTCCACGATGAGAGGAGACCAGCATGAGCAGAGACGACAATATTCGCGAGATTCTCGAAGACGCCGTCCGCGAAATCGTTCAGGCGTATGACAACCCGCGCACCTGGCTTTCGTGGATGGTGTATCTGCTGTCCAAACTGGAGGAAAAAGCCACCCAGCAGGGACCTGTCAACCGCGCCTCCTACGTGGAGATGCTCGATGCCCTCATGGATGAAATCCGCAACCGTAAGCGGACGGGCGGCTGGAACTGATTTTATTTTTCGCTGTTGGGCTTGGGTGGATCAACGGGGAGTTGCAGGTAGAAGGTGCTGCCGGTAAAGTTGACTTCGTCATGACCGGCGCTTTCCGCCCAGGTTTTGCCGCCGTGCGCCCGCGCCACGCCTTTGACGATGGCGAGTCCCAGCCCCGGTCCGCCGCCCTTGTAACTGGTCTTGCCGGAGGAGTGCAGGTCCACACTGCCCACCTGGTAGAACTTTTCGAAGATGAGTTCGAGATGTTCGGCGTCTATGCCGATGCCTCGGTCCCTCACCGCCACTTCGACGCCGGGCGCTCCATCGTTCATTCGCACCGGGCGCGTGGTGACGAGGATCATGCTTCCGTCGGGCGAGTATTTGATGGCGTTGATGATCAACTGATAGAGCGCCTTCTGGATTAAGCCCGGGTCGCCGTTGATGATGGGCACTCCTTCGGCGTGCTGGGCATAAATGCGGATTTTCCGCTCCGAGGCAGCTTTCTCGAAATTGTGAATCAGGTCGTCTATGATGCGCTTCAGGGGGACAGGGACGACGGCAATTTTCAAGGTCTCAGTGCCGATGCGGCTCACATCCAGCATCAGGTTGACCACCTCGTGGATTCGTTCCGTCCCTTTGAGGATGCCCTGAACCACCTCTTCCATCGCGGCGTTTGTTTCATTCCCCGACATGGCGCGCAGGACGTTGGCGTAGCCGTTCAGAACCGTCAGCGGGGTGCGAAGTTCGTGCGCGGCAACCTGGATGAATTCCATTTTGTTGCGGTCCAATTGACGGAGAACCTTGTTGGATTTTTGCAGTTCCTCGATCATCGTCTGGTCGTTGGCGCGGATGCGGTCCAGGGTGATGCGGATGATGTCCATTGCCATGTGTGGACTGCGGCTGAGGATGGTTTCGAAATCCCGCTTTTCCATCTCCAGCACGGTGCATTCGGTGAGGGTGCGCACGGTGGCGGCGCGCGGCGCGTTTTGAATCAAAGCCATTTCGCCTACCATGTCACCCCGCCGCGCCACGCGCAGGAGACGGTCTTCCTCGCCTTCGATCATTTTCTTGGTGATTTCGGCGTTGCCGTCGGCGACAATGTAAAACACCTCTTCGTAGGCGCCTTCATGGCATAGCACATGACCGGGCGGGTAGGTGCGGATTTCGGTGAGAGCCGCCATGTCCTGCAGTTCGCGGTCGTCCAGCCCTTTGAATGCCAGCCGCAGGAGGGAAATTTTGTCGTAGGAAGAGGTGGCGTCCATGTTGAAAAGAGTATATCCACCTCTTCGCGCATCAAATACAACAACTCGATTGCAAATGGATTTGCAGTTTTGTATGTGAAAAAAAAGACCCGCTCGGCTGGCGGGTCTCTGACGCGAAACGTCCCGAAGGTTCTCGCAAATTGCGCCTATTTTCCAGCCAAACCTTCGGGACGGTGCGTATGCAAGCGTTCTACTCCACGATATTGATGGGCATTTCGTTCTTGGCGCTGAGCGCCGCCACACTGACCTGCGCCGCAATTTTCTGCGCGATTTCGGTCAGGGCTTTGGCGGCGGGGGAATCGGGGTGAGTGACCACGATGGGCTTGCCGCTGTCGCCGCCGATGCGCACGTTCTGGTCAATGGGCACTTTGCCGAGGAACGCCGCACGGGTTGCCAGCGCCAGTTGTTCGCCGCCGCCCGAACCGAAGATGTCCATGCGCGTGCCGTCGGGCAGGTCGAGGTAGGACATGTTTTCGATGATGCCCAGTATCGGCACTTCCAGCGTGCGGAACATGTTCAATCCGCGCCCGGCGTCTTCGAGCGAGACCAGTTGCGGCAGGGTGACAATGACCGCTCCGCTGAGGGGCAGCGCCTGCGCCAGCGAGAGCGCCGCGTCGCCGGTGCCGGGCGGCAGGTCAACGATCAGATAATCGAGTTCGCCCCATTCCACATCGCCCAAAAACTGACGAATTGCCGAGTTGAGCATCGGTCCGCGCCAGATGAGCGGTTGACCGGGCTTGACCAGCAGCCCCATCGAGATCATCTTGATGCCGTATGCCTGCGCGGGGATGAGTTTTTGACCCTGCGGCGGAGGGAGTTTTTCCACGCCGAGCATGGTGGGGATGTTGGGACCGTAAATGTCCGCGTCCATCAAGCCGACGCGCGCGCCAGCCTTTGCCAGTGCCACTGCCAGGTTGACCGAAACAGTGGATTTGCCCACGCCGCCCTTGCCCGAACCGACAGCGATGGCGTTGCGGATGGGCATGTTGACCAGCCCGCGCATGCGCCCGTCATTGGGAACATCCGAGTCCATTTTGATGGCAACTTCCTTCACGCCGCCCAGCGCCATGACCGCCTGCCGCGCTTCCTTTTCAATCTGTCCGCGCAGGGGGCAGGCGGGTGTGGTGAGCATAACGGTAAACGAGACCTTGTCGCCCTGAATGTCCAGCTCGCGGATCATATTCAGCGTGACCAAGTCCTGATGCAGTTCGGGTTCCTGCACCTTGCTGAGCGCCGCCAATACTGCTTCTTTTGTAAGTTGATTTGTCATTCCAATCTACCTGTCCAAAAAATTCTTAAACGCAAAGGGCACAAAGTGCAGCCGTGCAACACATTTGTGCCCCTGTGTGTGCTTTGCGGCAGGTTATGCCGCCGGCTTGGCGGCAGTCTTCGCCGCCTTTGCCGCTTCCTTTGCCTTGCGGGCTTCCTCTTCCCGGGCATAATTCTCCGGGCGGATGCTCGCGTAATACGAAGCCGGCTTGAGCAATTTTTCGAGATTATACACGTTCCGCCCGTAGGAGGCGATTTCGAAATCATGGTCCATCTTGATGGCGTCGAACGGGCAGTATTCGGCGCAGAAGCCGCAGTTCATGCAGATGTCCATGTCAATGTAGAACTCGGTCGGTTCGGGGATGGGACGCCCGGTGTTCGGGTCGTTCGAGCGCACAATCCAGATGCACTGCGGCGGGCAGACTTTGGCGCAGATGCCGCAGGAGGTACAGCGCACTTCCTTCTTCCCGCCCTCTCCCTCGTCATAGACCAGGAACGGCACATAGCGGAATTCTTCCGGCAGAATCAGCCGTTCTTCCGGGTATTGCACGGTGAAAATGCCGCGCGCATGTTTGCTGGCGCGGTGCTTCACGCCCTCTTCGGTGAAATAGCGCTTCTTGCCGCTCAACAGCCAGGAAATATCTTCGAGGTAGGTGTTCCAGAACCGCTTCCAGGTGACGCCCAGACCTTTGAGTATGCCTTTTCCGTACATGTTTAAGTTCTCCTTTTAGCGATCCAATTCGCCCATCACAATGTCCAGCACGCCGAGCAGGGCTACAAAGTCTGCAATCTTGGCGCCAATACAAATTTTTTCCAGACACGTGATATTGACGAATGAGGCGGGACGCACATGATAACGCCACGGATTGGGTTTGCCGTTCGAGACGACGTAGAACGCCAACTCACCCTTCGGCGACTCGATGCGCCCATACGCCTCGCCTGCCGGGACCCGAACCTGGTACTGCGGTTTCTGGGAGTTGATCGGTCCATCGGGAATCTGCTTGACCGCCTGCTGAAGGATGCGCAGAGACTGGCGGATTTCGTCGAGGCGGATGAGGTAGTTGTCGTACAGGTCGCCGTTGTAGCGAACCGCCACATCGAAGTCGAAGCGGTCGTAGATGCTGTAGGGGTCGGCGCGGCGGATGTCATACGGCACGCCCGCGGCGCGCAGGACGGGACCCGTGACCGAATATTTGATGGCGTTTTCGGCGTCAATGACCGGCACGCCCTTGAGACGGGCAACCAGCACCTCGTTTTCGGTGAGGAGGCGGTCCATTTCGTCGGTTTTGGCGGGCAGGCGGTCGAAGACCAAGTCTTTGATTTTCTGCATCACATAGGGCGGGATGTCGCGCACCACGCCGCCGAAGCGCAGGTAGTTGCACATCATGCGCGCGCCGGAGACCGCTTCGAACACGTCGAGGATGAGTTCGCGTTCCTCGAAGGCATACAGGGCAGGGGTGTACATGGCGCCCAGGTCGTTGAGCAGCATACCGATGAAGACGAGGTGGTTCTGGATACGGCTGAGTTCCGCCATGATGACGCGGATGTACTCGGCGCGTTCCGCCACCGGGATGCCCATCAGTTTCTCGACGGTGATGGCATAGGCAAGGTTGTTGCTCATCGAGTTGAAGTAGTCGAGGCGGTCGGTGTAGGGCATGTTTTGCAGGAAGGTGTTGCGCTCGCCGATTTTGTCGTGGTTGCGGTGCAGGTAGCCGACGACCGGTTTCAGCCCGACGATGGTCTCACCTTCGAGGGTGATGGCGGCACGGAACACGCCATGCGTGGATGGGTGTTGCGGTCCCATGTTGACGACAATGTGGTCGGTCTCCAAGCCGTTTTCGTTCTTCACGGTATAGCGCTTGAGGGACTGGTACAGCATGTTGTCGTTATCGGGAATCCATTTTTCAGGGTCGAAGTTTTCGGGGAACTTCAGATTGTCCTTGTACGGATTCCTGTCCTCCGCCGAAACGTGCCTGCCTTCGGGCCAGCGGCTCTTGAAGGGCTTGGCATCCTCTTCATAGAAGGGTTCCTTCCAGTCCTTGCGCAGGGGGTGTCCCTCGAAGCCTTCCCACATGAGGATGCGGCGCAGGTCGGGATGACCGGTGAAGCGGATGCCCATCAGGTCCCAGGCTTCGCGCTCCTGCAGGTCGGCGCCGGGGTAGACGTTGATGAGGGACGGCACTTCGATGGGATCCACGCGCGGAACTTGCACGCGGAAGACGAGCCCGGGTCCGCCGGTGGTCTTGTAGGCGTGATAGACCACCTCCATTTTGCCTTCGGGGAGGTAGTCCACCGCGGTGACGGCGGTCAGCAGGTCGTAGCCGAATTCGTCGCGGATGGCGGTGGCGACTTCGACGAGTTTGTCCTTTTCGACGATGAAGCCGGAGTAGCCGGGACGGGTCTCAGCGGTGACGATGCCCGGAAAACGGGCGACCAGGTCAACGGTCTGGGTGGAGGCGGTGGCGGTCATGAAGCACCTTCCTTGACTGCAAGTGTGGCAGCAATCTGCTTGATTTCAGCGCTGCGGCGGGGGTCAATCAGGTCGGGTCCCAAAATGGGAACGGGGATTTCCACCGCATCGGGTCCCTTGCGGTACCAGCGCACTTTCTTGAGCGATTCTTTGTCAATCTTTTCCTGAAGTTTGATGAGACCTGCAATCAGCGCCTGCGGGGTGGGAGGACAGCCGGGGATGTACACGTCCACCGGGATGAATTTGTCAATGCCAGCCACGACGTTGTAACCCTCCTTGAAGGGACCACCGCCGGAGGCGCAGGCGCCCATGGCGACGACGTATTTGGGCTCGGGCATTTGATTGTAGAGGCGCACGATGGCTGGCACCATCTTTTTAGTAACGGTGCCGGAGACGAGCATCAGGTCTGCCTGGCGCGGGGTGGGGCGCATGACTTCCATGCCGAAGCGTGCCATGTCGTAGCGGGCGGCTTGGGCGGCGATCATTTCGATGGCGCAGCAGGCGAGACCGAACATGAGGGGCCACACCGACGAACGCCGCCCCCAGTTGTAGAGGCGGTCGAGTGTGGTGATGGCAACGACATTCTGCATGTCATCGGGAATGTCGTATTGCGGGAGGTTTAGTTTTTCATTGTCCATGAATGTTCTCCTCGAACCAGTCTTGGTAGATTGCGTAAAGGATGTCGTCGTTTGCGAGAGCGGGATCATCCTCGAATTCCGGCAGTTGCAGGGTCCACTCGTAGATTTGCCGCAGGCTAACCTCTTCGATGTTGATGTGCGGGTGCCGCCGGCGGAGTTCCAGCGCGATGGCGTAGGTGGATTCCCAGGTGAGGGTCATGAGATAAGTAAATGGTAATTGGTGCTTTCCGTCACGAGTTTCGATTATACCTGTGGATGCGGCGACGTCAACCGAATTGCGTAAAAATATTTTTGTAAAAATGGGAAAGTGAGTATAATCATGCCTGCGGGATGACAACCCCGCTTCATTCCCCGCCGACGCCTGCTACGGTTTCGAACCGCCTTTTTCACCCCGAAAGCGAATCTCATGCCCACTGCCCGCCAGAAAGTTCTCCATTACATCAGCAAAAGCCGCACGGCTTCGGCGCGGGAGATTGCACGCGGGTTGAAGATGTCTGCTGAGACGGTGCGGCATCACCTGCGGGTGCTGGCGGCGGAGGGACGGCTGGAAGTGGAGGCGGTGCAGAGGGGGGAGGGGCGCGGCAGACCGGAGAAGGTCTATTCGCTGCCGCGGGCGGCGCTGGGCGATAATTTGTCGGCGTTGAGCGAGGCTCTTTTGGCGGAGGCCCGTTCCTCGGTCCGGGTGGAGGCGTTGGCGAAGCGTCTGGCGGGGGAGATCAGTGTAGCCGGTCAGCCCGTTGCGAAGCGGTTGAATCTCCTCATCGAGAAGTTGAATCAAATGCATTATCACGCGCATTGGGAGGCGGGGGCGGAGGGTCCGCGCGTGCTGTTTGGGCATTGTCCGTATGCGGCGGTGGTGGGCGGGCATCCTGAGTTGTGCGAGATGGATGCGAGCCTGCTCTCTCTGCTGGCGGCGCGCCCGGTCGTGCGCGAGGCGCGACCCGACACGCCTAAACACGCCTGCCCGTTTGTGTTTCTCGTGCGCTGATCAGGGGTGAGTGTTAAGAGGGTGTCTAAAAGAACGGGCTAAAGATTTTTCTGCCACAGAGATCTCTGAGAAAAATCGGTTCTCCCGTTTCTGGCGGGATTATGCCTCGTGAGTAAGATTCTATGCCACGAATTTACACGGATTTTCACGAATTTTTTAGACAATCCGTGTGAATTCGTGAAATCCGTGGCTAAGGTTTTTGGGTTTTCCCGTTAAAAACGGTAGAGCCGAAAAATCTCAAAATCCCTGCGCCCTCTGTGGCTAAGCCCACGGCATTGGACACTCCCAGCCTTAACTGTCGAAACCCAATCCCAGTCTGTTCATGACTCGAAGCCAGAGATTTTCGCGCCCGCCATTGCGGTCCGCTTGATCCATGGACCAGCGGGTGAGGTGGATGCCAATAGAACGCAGTGGTTCTGGGGGGAAGGGCAGCGGTTGGGTGCGGACGAAGTCGAGGGCGGTGCGTTCGGTTTGCCTGCCGTCGAGCAGGTCGAGCATGACCTTCGCGCCAAAGCGCGTCGCGCCGACGCCCAAGCCGGTGAAGCCCAGCGAGTAGGCGGTTTTACCGCCGTGAGCGGTCCCCCAAAAGGGGGCGAAGCGCGAGCAAGTATCTATGGCACCGCCCCAAGCGTGACTGAAGCGGACGCCTTCGAGTTGGGGAAATGCCTGGAAGAAGTGTTCGGCAAGACGCTCGAACTCACGCTGTGAGGTTTCCAAGTGCGGACCGAAGCCGTTGTTCCAATAATAGACGGCGTCATAGCCGCCCCACAGGATGCGTCCGTCGGCAGTGGTGCGGGTGTAGTGGAACTGGCGGCTGGCGTCACTGACGCCCTCGCGTCCGCGCCAGCCGATGGATTCGCGCTGGGCAGGGGTGAGCGGCTCGGTCATCAAAACGTAGTCATAGACCGGCACAACGTAGTACGAGAGCCGTTTGAGCAGGGGAGGAAAGGCGTTGGTGGCAAGCGCCACACGCGCGGCGCGAACACATCCGTGTGGGGTGCGGGCGAGGACGAAGTTGCCGTCCTCCTCCAGTTTGGTGACGGGGGAGTTCTCGTAAAGCCGTATGCCGAGGTCGAGGCAAGCCCGGCGTAATCCCCATGCCAGGCGGGCAGGGTTGACCAACGCAACGTCGGGCCTTTTCAGACCGGCGATGAACAAGGGCGAGCGAATAAGGCTCTGAACCTGTTCGCGTTCCAACAGTTCAAAGTTCAAGCCGAATGAGGCGGCTTGCGTCTGTTCCTGGCGCATTTCGGCGATGTGGTGAGGGTCGGTTGCCACGTTGAGGTCGCCGGAGCGAAGGTAATCACATTCGATGTTGTAACGCGCCAGCGCGGCTTCGATTTCGTTCAGGTTTTGGATGCCCAGCGCGAGCAGGGTCGGCAGTTCGCGCCGCCAGCGGGCGAGTCCGTTTGCGAAGCCGTGCGTGAGCGAGGCGTCAAGGAAGCCGCCGTTGCGTCCACTGGCGGCGTGGGCGGCTTCGCCGGCTTCGAGAATGACGATTTCGCGGTTGGGGTTTTCCTCGCGGGCGAGCAGGGCGGTCCACAAGCCGGAGAATCCCGCGCCGATGACGAGCAGGTCGGTGGAGGTTTGGGTTGTAAGGGTGGGTTGGGGGGCGGGGTGAAGCGGGTCGTCGAGCCAGAAGGGAGCGTGAATTACATCGGAAAGGGCTTTGCGCGAGGCAGGTCGGACATGGTTGGAATAGGGCATGCTATCATAGTGTTTTATACCGCGCGGGTAGTTTGGACTTTGGACGCGCATGACGCCCAAAGTTGACGTATTGTACCCGTTCCCCCTGCGGGTTGTACAGCGGAACGCATTTCCGCTTCTGCATGGACCTGGAACCTGCCCCGCCGCAATTTGCCTTTTCCCCGCCGCTACTTTTTCGGAATCCCGGCGTAGAGAGAGTTGAGACTGCGAGAAAGGAGTTGCAAATGACAACCAATCAAAAGAGAGCCTTGCGGCGCTCCAGGAGCAATCGCGTGATTGCCGGCGTGTGCGGCGGGCTGGCTGAGTTTTTCGGCATCCGTTCGTTCTGGTTCCGCCTCGCCATGATCATTGCCTTTATTCCGGGCGGGGTGCCGGGCTTGTTGATTTACCTGATTTTGTGGATGGTCATCCCAAGCGAATAAACGGCATGTCAAAATAAATGAAAGCCGCACGGGTGGGATTTTCCGTGCGGCTTTTTGCTTTCCCAACGTTTTATTCTGGAATGAATTCCTTTTGCACCACTTCGATGTTTGCCGCCTTGAGAAAGTTCACGGCGTTTTCATCCACGCGGTAAGCGACGCTGTACACGATGCGCGTGATGCCGGCGTTGATAAGCGCCTTGGTGCAGTGGATGCAGGGCAGGTGAGTCACATAGCAGATTGCGCCTTTGGTGGAAACGCCATGCAGCGCCGCCTGGATAATGGCGTTCATTTCGGCGTGGATGGTGCGGACGCAATGCCCGTCCACCAGCAGATGCCCCGCCTCGTCACAATGCGCCTGCCCGGCGGGCGAGCCGTTGAAGCCTGTGGTGAGGATGCGTTTCTCCCGCACGAGCACACAGCCGACGAAGGCGCGGTCACAGGTGCTGCGTTCGGAGACGGCAGAGGCGATTTTCATGAAGTAGGAGTCCCAATCGGGGCGCATGAATATGGTCTCCTGGGTAAAGGGTCTTCAAAACGGATTTATGGACTAGGTGTCTGGGATGGAGAAACGATGGTGGCAGCCGGCTCGACCGTGATGCCCAGCAGGCGTGCCAGTTCAAGGGTGTAACGGTCGTGCTGGTCGCGCGCCAGGGCAATGCCCTGGTCCACAGTTGCCTGGTTGGCTCCGCCCATGAAGGCAATCAACGTGTTGATGACGGTGTTCATGTGAGAGACCTGATAGAGTTTGAGGGTGGCGAGGCAGGAGGGGGTGGGCTGGTCCTCGGCGGCGCGGCGAATCCGTTGGAGGTCAGCGATGGAGGCGGCGAGTTCTTCGCGGGGGCGGTTGGCGGCGAGGGTGGAAGCGTCGTCGAATTCGCGCATGTAGGCATGTATTTTCTGTACCTCCGCTTCGATGTTTTCAGGGGCGCAGGGATCGGGCGTGGATGTGGCAGGCGGCGGAGTGGCGGTGACGACAATGTATTCGATTTGGGGAGATGGAAGCGGGGTCGCCGCGGCAGGAGAGGTGACACAGGCGGAGAGCAGTGAGAGTGTCAGCAGGAACAGGACAGCGGTGAGAGCGCGGGATTTGAATGTCATGAGATTGTCCTTACAAGAAATTGAGGAACAGCCGGGGCTGTTCCTCAATTATACATAGCGGGAAGCAGTGTCTGTTACTTTGCGGCGCGGCGGAATTTCACCACTGCTTTTTTGTTGGCTTTCTTGGCGGAGACCTTTTTGTTTTTGGATTTTTTGTCCACGTTTGTATTTTTGCTCTTCTTTTCGATTTGAGGACTCTGGGATGACGTGGACGTTGTGAGGGTCGTCGTTCCCTGGCTGCCGGCAGGCGCGCTGGCAATGACGGTGGTAACGGTGGGAACGATCACGCAGGTGCTTGTGTCGGTGAAGACGTTGCCGGAGCCGTTGTTGGCAAAGGTCTGTGCGCCGTCGAGGTTGAGGGTGGCGTTGAGGACCTTGAGCCCGTAGAGGGCGTTATCTGCGTAGGTGCCGCCGTTGACCTGCACAATCTTCTGGCAGACGCCGTTGACTTCCGCCCCGTTGCCGCCGTTGTTGGTGGCTGTAACGTTGGTCAGCGTGACGTTGTCGGTGGCGTTGACGGTGAGCCCATTGCCGAAGCGGTTGTTGTCGAAGATGCTGTTTTCGACCAGGATGGTGCTGCCGTTCAGTTCCGCGCCGAACAGATTGTTGTTGCTGGCGTTGACGCCGGAAAGTTCGATGGTGCCCGGCGTGGTAACCTGCAAGCCAAAGCCGTGGTAGGTGATGCTCCCTTCGGGACACCAGTTGTACACGCAGGTGTAGCCGCGGTTGTCGGTGAAGGTGCTGTCGGTGATGAAGACATCGCCCTGGGCGTTGATGGTGGCTCCGATCAGGCGGTTCTCTTTCGCTTCGACGCGGAAGATGTCCACGTAGCCGCTGGCGTTGATGATCAAGCCGGTGTCGTCAATGAAGATGTTCGAGTCCGACACGTTGTTGTTGAATTGGCTGTTGTAGACGGTGACGTTCTTGCCGGTCAGGCTGGCGCCCCACAGGTTGTTGAAGTTGGCTTGCACCCCGTTCAGGGTGATGTTGTCCTGCGTATTGACGGTCAGACCGTAGCCGTAGAAGGTCAAGCCAAGGCAGGGGGAGAAGGTAACCGTCTGGTGACCGGAGAAGAAGGAGTTGAGGATGGTGACTGCCTTCACCGCCTGGATGTCTGCGCCGAAGGTTTGGTTGTTGCTGGCGTTGACGCCGATGAGTACCACCTTGTCGGTGCTGTTGATCATCAAGCCGTAGCCGGTCGGGTCGGTGATGACGCCCGAGCCGTTGTTGGCGAACACGCTGTTTTCGACCGCTGTGTTTCCGCCTGCCAGATAGGCACCATAGAGGTAGTTACCCTGCGCTTCGACATCTTTGAGAGCGATGGGACCGAGGGTGACCACCCGCAGACCGTAACCGCCGTCGCGTTGGAGGATTTCGCCAGTGAAGTAGTCGTGGTAGTAGGCGATTTGCCCGTTGAAGAAGGATGCCTGAATGGCAACCGCGCCGGTGGCTTGAATGTCCGCGCCGAATTTCTGGTTGTTGTTGGCGGTCACGCGGATGATGGCGACGTCGTTTTCGCTGACAACTTTCAGACCGTAGCCGGTCAGGGCGAGCGCGTCGCCGGAACCGTTGTTGCTGAAGTTGGCGGTATCAATGGCAACGTCGTTGGCTTCGAGCAGTGCGCCGTAGAGGTAGTTGTCGGTGGCTTCGACATTGATGAGGGAGATGTCGTCGGTGGTGAAGATGTGAAGCCCGTAACCGTAGTAACTCTTTTCGCCTTCTTGCGAGTAGGTGTAGGACTTGTTTCCGTTGAAGAAACTATCGTTTATGTTGACCTCGCCGGAAGACTGAATGTCTGCGCCGAAAATCTGGTTGTTGTTGGCGGTGACAGCGGCGAGGGTCACATCGTTGGTGGCAACGATCTTCAAGCCGGAACCCGTCGAATGTTCATGCCAGTCGGACTGGTTGTCGCTGAAGGAACTGTTGGAGACGTTTACCAGCGCGCCTTCGAGGTGAGCGCCGAACAGGTAGTTGTCGTCGGCGGTGACGCTACTCAGGCTGACGTTTCCGCTGGTGACGATCTTCAAGCCATAGCCTTCATAGACCCAGCCGTTCAGGTAGTAGTAGCCCTGGTTGCTGTTGAAGAAGCCGTTGGTGACGGTGACGTTTCCGACTGCCTGAATGTCGGCTCCGTAGATTTGGTTGTGGTTCGCTTCGACGGAGGCAAGCGTGACCGCACCGCCGCTGACCACTTCCAGACCTTTACCAACCGGGTCTTCGACATTGCCTGAGCCGTTGTTGTTGAACTTCGAGCGCTGGACGTTGACATCCTGTCCGGCGTGCAGGCTGGCGCCAGATTGGGAGTTGGTGACCTCGACATCGTTGAGGTTGATGTCGCCCGCTGAGTAGAGCGTCAGGGCGGTTTGGTCGGAGACGCCGGAGATGAAGATGTTGTTCAGGGTCAGCGAGCCAGCCCAGGGGTTGGAACTGGAACCGATGATGATGGGGACGTTGAAGTTGGTGGTGGTGAAGGTCGGGGCGCCGTTGGAGGGCTGGTAGGTGGTGTCCCATCCGCCCTGCAGGGTCAGATCGTAGTTGTTGAATTGGGTGAAGTTGTAGGCGTTGAAGTCAATAGTGGATTCTCCGCCCATGTAATTGCCCTGCTGGATGTAGATGGTGCCTGCCTGCTGATAGGCGGCGCTGCCTTCATTGGCTTTGAGGAAGGCGAGCAGTTCGTCGAAACTGCTGAAGGATTGAGTGCAGCCGTTCTCGCCGGGGGTAGGAACCTGACCCGCCGGACACCAGATGGGATCATAGCCTGCGGCGATGGTGGCGGCGGCTTCCTGCGAGACGAGCGGGAGCGCTTCGCCTTCGGTGTTGAGGACGGTCACTGTGGTATTGTCCGGCACCTGTTCGAGAATGACTTCGACGGTTTCAAGCGGTGCCGTCTCTTCTGTGACGGGAGGTTCTGCCGGCAGGGTTTCTTCGGTGGGCGCAGGCGTTTCCACTATTGGCGGGGTTTCCTCAGCCGGCGGAGAAGCATCATCCGTCACTGGTTCTTCCGGCTGGGTTTCCTCCGTTGGCGTGGTGGTTTCAGCCGCTGAGGGGTCGGTCCCGCTGCCGTCATCGGCATAGACGGTGGTCGTGCCGATGGTGCTGAACAGCAGGAATGCCAGAATGGAAAAAGAAAGGAAAAATGTGCGTAACGTTTTGGTCATATTGTCTCCTCTTCTTACACTTGCTAAATAAAGAAATAGAGATGCCTAATGCCAGATCAGGCATCTCTATTGTACGAATTTCAGAAAGGTAAGGTAAACATTTAAGATTAGAAAAGGTTACAAACGGTTATTTTTGTATCTCGACACTGGGGGCGGGCGGCGGGGAATAGACATAGTCGGAATCGTAGTAGATGTCGCCGCCGGTGTTACCGTTGATTTTGAAGGTTTCAGCAATGACCTGACCGTAAAGCTTGAAGCCAGAACTGCCGTTGTACGTTACCTCGGCGCCGGGCATCAGGACGGTGCCGCGCCAAATGCTGCCCGTACCGCCGTTCAGCATGAAGTCGTTGGGATTGTTCCAAGGCATGTACATCAGCAAGCCGCCAAAGGTGTCTCCCTGAGGCGGGGCGGTGATGTCCACAGCGGCGCCGGCTTGAATGTCAATTTGCCCTGTTTCAGAATAGATATAAATATCCGCGGAGTTGAGTACGCCCTGCGCCTGCACGCTGAAGGAACTATTCTTTTCGCCAAAGAAGCGCATACGGTTGGCGTTCAGAACGCCCTGGGCGGCAACGGAGAAATCTGAATTGTAGGCATAGATTTCGAGGTCTGTAAATTGATTGTTGTTGCCTTTGATTTCCAGGCTGTCCGACAGGACCAGTTTCACAGGACCTGTGGCGCTGATGTTTGCACCGGCAATGAGGCTCAACGATCCGCTGAAGCAATAAATGCCAGGCATAAAGACGGTATCACGTCTGAGGGTTTTGCTGGTGAACGCGCCGGGATACATGACATTGTTGGTGCTGTCGTGACTACCCGGCGTGGAGCAGGTGGGTCGAGGCAGAGTAGTGGGGACGTTGGCGAAGGTGTTTTCATCCACATATTGTTCGGTCGCACCGCAGTCAATTTTGCCGGTGCCGTCAATGGGGAAATCTTGATCGTCTGAACAGCCGACCACCTGGGCGTTGGCGTCCATGTAAAGATCGGCAGAACCGCCAAAACTCAGCGCGTCGCTGCCGCTGCAGTTGACGAAGATGCCTGTATCATGAAGTCCGAGCCCGGCGCTGCCCAGTACTTTGAAACAATCGTTGTAATTGCCTCTCTTGGTGGAATACAACCCTGCCCCGGCGGTGAATGGACCGGCTTCCAGCGTGCCATTGATGCGCGCAAGCGCTTCGACGACGTTCGTGACCTGATCCCGCCCGAGCACGCGCCCGAAGGTCATGGGAACGATAGATGTGATGCGAACGCGGACGAATTCTGCCGGGTTGACGCCGTTGGGCAACTTACACTCATTGGCGGTGCCTTTTACCGTGTCACAGAAGACAACTTCCACCGTGCTGTCTGCGTCGGTTTGATAACCATTGCTTCCAGCGCGCTGCGTCCCTTCCGTGATTGCCGCCGTTCTGTCGTTTCTCGAATCAATATATTTCCATGCCGCCGCGAGGGCAGAAGTGTCGGCGGCGTTTTGCGCGTTACGGCGGTCCGAAAAGACCCGCCCACCGTCCACTGCCAGAGCGGTAAAACCAATCAGCGCTACAATCCCAAAAACAATTAGGATGAGCGCCTGTCCTTTTTGCGAATTGAACCCTTTCATGTTTGAACTCCTTTTCTTTGCCTGAGAGCCTGAAAAAAATAGGGCAAAACCAAAAAATAAATAATAACCTGCGGCTCTACCTTCTCGTGGGTTCGGCGAGATTTCTTTTATTTTAAGCCCAATCCCGCAAATTTCAACCACCCAGTCCCCAACAGTATTGATATGTATCCTCCCCTAAAGGTACTAGATGGAGATGCGATGAATCGTACAGGTCACGCTCGATGCACATCCAGCGCTTCAAACGTGACCTGTACCTGTTACTCCACTGTGACGCTTTTGGCGAGATTCCGCGGCTGATCCACATCCAGCCCGCGCAGGGCGGCAATGTGATACGCCAGCAGTTGGAGCGGAATCACGGTGACGACCGGCGAGAGCATCCACGGCGTTTCGGGAACCCAGAGGACATGGTCAGCCATGCCTTTGACCAATTCGTCCCCGTCTGTTGCGACGGCAATCACTTTGCCTCCGCGTGCCTTTGCCTGTTGAATTTGCGAGATCATCTTTTCGTGCCAGGGGTCTTTCGGTGCGAGGCACAACACAGGCATGTGTTCGTCAATCAATGCAATGGGACCGTGCTTCATCTCGCCGGCCGGGTAGCCTTCGGCGTGGATGTAGGAAATTTCCTTCAACTTCAACGCGCCCTCGTAGGCGATGGGCATGTTGATGCCGCGCCCAAGATACAGGCAGTTGCGGATGTCCTTGAGAATGTGGGCGACTGCCTCGACTTCGCTTTCGCGTTCGAGAGTCCTGCCCACCAGGTCGGGGATGAGGCGCAGGTCAGCGACGAGCGCGCGGCGGGTTTTGTCGTCGAGCGTGCCGCGCAGGTCGGCGAGCAGAATCGCCAGCATGTACTGATCCACCAGCGGGGCGGTGAAGGCTTTGGTCGAGGCGACGCCGATTTCAGGTCCGGTTTGCATCGAGATGTAGCCGTCGGCGATGCGCATGGCTTGTGAGCCAATCGCGTTGACGATGCTCCAAAGAATCGCGCCTTTGCGGCGTCCCTCTTCCATGGCGGCGAGGGTGTCGGCGGTCTCGCCGGATTGCGAAATGGCAAGGACCACCGTGCGGTCGTTCAGGATGGGGTCGCTGTATCGGAACTCCGAGCCAATCACCACCTCGACGGGGATGCGGGCGATTTTCTCGATGAGGTACTTGCCGACCATGCCCGCGTAGGCGGCGGTGCCGCATGCGGTGATGTAAATCCGTTCGATTTTTTTCGCCAGGTCTTCGGTCAGGTGAAGATCGGGCAGACGGATTTTTCCGTTGGCGAAGTCCACGCGTCCAGCCAGAGTGTCGGTGAGGGCGCGCGCTTGTTCATGGATTTCCTTCTGCATGAAGTGGCGGTACTCGCCCTTCTCCGCCGCGACCGGGTCCCACGAAACGGTATGAACCTGCGGTTTGACTTTTGCGCCGTCGAGCGTCTCCACATGGACCGCCTCGCGCGTGACCACTGCCATTTGCCGCGATTCCAAAAAGATGACGTTGCGTGTGTGTTCCATGATGGCGGGAATGTCGCTGGCGACGAAATTCTCGCCCTCCCCCAAGCCAATCACCACGCCGCCGGCGTTGCCGATGCGCGCCGTCACGATTTTATCCGGCTCGTCGGCAGACATCAGCACCACCACATTGGCGCCCTGAATGTCGTTGAACGTTTTGCGCGCCGCCTCCACCAGCCCGATGCCGCTGGCAAGGTAATGCTCCACGAGATGTACGATGGTTTCGGTGTCAGTCTCCGATTGAAACTCCGCGCCTTCGGCGGTCAGTTCATCCTTGAGTTCAAGGAAGTTTTCGACGATGCCGTTTTGCACGACGACCACGCGCTTGGTCTGCCCGAGATGCGGGTGGGCGTTGCGCGCCGACGGCGCTCCGTGCGTTGCCCAACGCGTGTGACCGATGCCCGGCGCGCCGGCGATGGGCGACTTGGCAACGAGGTCAATCAACTGGGATAACTTCCCCGCGTCTCTGCGGACCTCGATCCGGTCTCCGCTCAAAACAGCGACTCCCGCCGAGTCATAACCGCGGTATTCGAGCCGTTTCAAGCCGTTGATGATAATCGGCACCGCGTCGCGCGGTCCGATGTAGCCTACGATTCCACACATGGGATTCCTCCGAAAGTAAGATTTTGTCATTGCGATGGCGTCCTGACGCCATGAAGCAATCTCCTCTATGTGGGGAAGATTGCTTTGGTATTGTGCTTTTCGCAATGATGTATTTGCCACTCCCTGAGGCTTTGTCCGCGCGGTTTCCCGTGCGGCGTTGTGACAGGGTTTTTTGTTCGGAGGGAAAGAAAACGGGCGATGGCGCGCCCGAAGGGCTTCCGCTGATCTTTCGATTTTTTCCAACCCTCACCCTGTCCTTCGAACATCCCTCTCCCAGTGGGAGAGGGGCAGGGGTGAGGGAAGGATTAACTCCATCCTGCGATGGAGAACCCTTATCCTCGTCAACCCCGCGATACGCGGGGTCCGTGCGCTGTCTTTCCCGTGAAATTGTGCCGCTTCACCTCCAAGTGAAAATATGCGCCGAGATTATACCCGATGGGTGGCAAAAAAGAACCTCCCAACATGGGAGGCTCTTTTTTCAAAATCAAAACGTCCCGAAGGCTCCTTGAAACCTTCGGGACGGCGCATAACATCAGTTACTGACAGGCTGGCTTGCTCATGTCAACGTCAAGAATTGTGTTGATGACCCGCGCCTGGATGAGAATGGTGTTCTTCGGGGCGGTGAACAAGGTGCCAAACGGCATGAAGACTTGATGGTTGTAGGACACTTCCACAGAGATGCCGTCGCCGCCTTCGCCATCGTTGCCTTCCACCTTGACAGTTACGGCTTCGGAACCGCTGCTAACAGAAAGGTCAACAGGAGACGAAGAGTGGTTGCGCACCCGTGCTTCAATTTTTGCTGGGTCTCTGGGGCAGATCGAGCCATACACCGCGCCCTCCTGCGCCGCGTCGCGCAGTTGGATGTATTGGAAGAGCGCGAGACCAAATTCCATCGCTCCTGCCAGCAGGAAGAGAATCACCACCAGGCTGATGCTAAATTCGACCAGGGATTGACCGCGTTCAGGACGCTGTGTTTTCATTTGACACACTCGCTTTTATTCATGCCGGTTCTGGAACAGGACGACAGTTTCGCAGCCGGGTGTGGATAGATTGATGGTCACCTGTTCCGTATCATCCCAGCGGTCGAAGACTTGATGGAAGGTGAATGTCAGCGTGGACGAGCCGGGCGGGATGAAAATGGCGGAGGATGGTGTGATGGTGTAGGTAGGTCCGCTTTCATTGCCCGTCCAAAAGACACTGCCCAGGCTGGCGCTTTGCAGGCGCAGGGTCTTGTCGGCGCCGGTTTGGTGACCCTTGTCGTGGTTCCAAGTGACGCTCACATTGGCGATTTGCAGGAACTCGGTGAGCGGATTGTTGATGGTGACGACCATGGCGCCGCCGCTTTGCCGCAGCAGACCGAGCGTAACGGTGTTGCATCCTGTCACTGCCGAGGTGGTCACATTGAGGGTCAATGTGCCGGTGCTGGCGGCGTGACCGGCGTCGCCGCTGTAGGTGGCGGTGAGCGTTTTAGAGCCGGGTGTGCTGAAGGTCACAGTGCAGGTGCCGGAGCCGTTGACCAGCGTGATGGGCGTTGCACAGCCCGAACTCTGCCCGCTGATGGTCACTGTGCCTGTGGGGGTGACAGTGGAGCCGCCGGGCGCATTTCCAACGGTCACGTTCAAGGTGATGGTTTGCCCGACTAGGTAGGGCGGCGTATTGGTGGTGGTGAGAGTGGTAATGGTAGCCGGCAGTTGCACGGTGTGACTGACACTACCGCTGCTACCCAAGAAGTATGGCGAATCGGGCGTGTAGGTTGCCGTCAATGTGCGGGTGCCGACGGTGCTAAAGGTGGTGGTGCAGGTGCCGGTCCCGCCGGAGAGGGTGATGTTGCAGACTGGCGTCCCACCGGTGGTCACTGCCACCGTGCCGGTGGGTGTGGAAGTGCTGGTGACATTCACGGTAATAGTCACCTGTTGATTGACCTGGGAAGGCGAAGGCGACGTGGTGATGCTGGTGGTGGTTACGCCGGGCAGGAATACCCTATGAGTGTGGGTGATGTTACTTGGCTTGAAAAAACGGCTGTCGCTGTTATAAGCGGCGGTCAAGATTTTATCGCCGTCGCTGGTGAAGGTGTACGTGCAGGTGCCTGTCCCGTTGGAGAGTGTGATGGTGCAGAGCGAAGTGCCGCCCATGGTGACTTCCACCGTGCCGGTGGGCGTTCCGTAGGCGCTGGTCACGCTGACACTGAGAGTAGCCGACGTGTTGATGAGCGACGGGTTGGGGGAGGTGGTCAAAGTTATCGTCGTGGGCGCCCAGACGGTGTGGTCTTCGGTGTCATCGCTGGGATCGTGCTTGGCGTCGCCGGTGTAGGTGGCGGTGATGGTCTTATCGCCGATGGAGTTGAACCGCACAAAGCAGCTGCCGGAACTTATTTTGCCGGCACCGGCGACAAGTGTGATAGTACAATTCTGGTCTGCGCCGGTGATTTCTACGGTGCCGGTCGGGGCGGTCTTGTCGCCGGTGACATCAACCTTGACCTCCACCAACTCCCCCGGCACAGAGGCGTCAGGCTGATCGGAGGTAATCTTTGTAATGGTGATTTCCTTCGGTGGTTGAATATCAACTTTCAACAGCAGGGTACGTGAACTTGTAGCGGCAATGGGATTCCCGCGCGCCTTGGTTCGCGAAAGGATCGGCACAATGTTGGGAACGATGGTGTTGTAATCGGCTTGAACGCTTACTACGACCCGGTCCCCTTGGGAGGGTTTCACGCCGGTGTCCACTGAGCCGTTGCAGGTATCGTAGGATGCTGTGCCTGGACCGCGATCATAGGTGATGACAATATCTGCTGGGTTGATGACATTGAGAAAGTCGCTGGCTTTTGCTTGTTGTCGAATTCCGTCACAGTCTTGGTAATGCAGTACGCCGGCGTTATTGGTGCCGGAGGTCGAGCCATAGCGTGCGGCTTGGCGCGTGGCATTATTCACCGAGGAATAAATAAATAATAGCCGGCCGGTTTCGATCAAGCCATAGACCACCAACAGCAAAATTGGCAGGACAAAGGCAAACTCGACGACTGCCTGTCCTTTGCTCTTTTGGGGATTGAATTTCAAGAGGTTCATGGTCGTTCCTGTTCTCTAGTAGTCCTGTTTCTAGTTTAACGGCTCGGTTGTCCAGTCCAATAAGACATTCGTACTAAACTCGAGCGCCTGGGTTTACACTTTTGTAAATCAAAAGAAGTACAAAATGTAAAACGCTCCCAACACGAGCGAGGGACCGTAGGGGATGAAGGTCATCAGACTGTTTTCAGCGTAGCGCCGCTGGATGAGGTAGGCGATGACTGCCAGCAGACCGACCACGCCTCCCACCAATGCCCCGGCGGTGATGCCCAAAATGACGTTGGGCCAGCCGAGCATTAGCCCAAGCACGCCGCTCAGATACACGTCTCCGCCGCCGAGGGCTTCCTCGTCATCTTCCGCCTGTCCTGCCGCGCGCATCTTGCGGGCACGGTAACGGGCGACCACCTCGCCCAGTTTGTAAAAAAGGAACATGATGACGAAACCAGCCACTCCGCCCAAAACGGACGTGAGTAAACCGCTGAGGATGCCATCCTGTTTGCTGAAAAGATAGGTGCCGACAATCAAACCAAGCACGGCGCCGGCGATGACGGTAGGGAACAGGATGAGGCGATGTTCAAGGTCAATGACGATGATGACGCCGAAGTAGGTGAGGACGATCAGGCTGAGGGGCAGACCCAGCCCGGGACGGGGAAACAGCCACAGGTACAGAAAAGAAGCGGCGGCGAGAATCAGCACAACCCACGTGCGCAGACTCCGCCGCGTCCCGCAGTTGCGGCAGGCGCGCAGGGTCAAATAATCTGTCCAGGAAAAGGGCGTCTGACAACGGGGACAGGCAGGCTGACTCAGGCGGCGGGTGATGGGCAACACATCGGAGAGGTAATTTACCAGCAGACCCGCCAGCCAGCCAAGAAGGACGGGAACGAGCCATTCGAACTGCATCGTTTGTATTATAGTCGAAAGCGGAGGGGGCGTCTTCCGTTACTTCTCATGTAAGTCAACTGTAATGTGCTTGCGGGAGTTTGTGAACTGCCTTACAATCTTTGGGAAAATCCCCAGGAGATGAACATGGAAAAATTTATCATCGAAGGCGGGACGCCGCTGAACGGCGAAGTGACGCCCGCAGGAAACAAGAATGCCGCCCTGCCCCTGGTCGCCGCATGTTTGCTGACCGAAGAACCTGTCATTTTGCGGAACGTGCCGCGCATCAAGGATGTCTCGGTGATGCGGCATCTGGTCGAAAGCCTCGGCGCACAGGTGGAGGAATTGGACGCCACTTCGTGGCGCATCACTGCCCGGGACCTGAGACCGGCGGACCTCGACCCAGACCTTTGCCGCCGCATCCGTGCTTCCATCCTCGTGGCGGGACCGATGTCGGCGCGGGTGGGCAATTTCAAACTGCCTCCGCCCGGCGGCGACGTGATCGGACGCCGCCGCCTCGATACGCACATCCTTGCCTTGCGCGCGCTCGGTGTGGATGTGCAGTATGATCGCGGCTTCACGTTCAAGTCCAATGGTCTGCGCGGCGCGGATTTTCTGATGGATGAAGCCAGTGTCACGGCGACGGAAAACGCCATCATGGCGGCGGTCACGGCAAAAGGGGAGACGGTCATCCGCAACGCCGCATCCGAGCCGCATGTTCAGGAATTGTGCCATTTCCTGAACACACTTGGCGCACAGATCGAGGAGATTGGCTCGAATACCCTCCGCATTCGCGGCGTACCAAAATTGCACGGCGGCGAGTTCACGATTGGACCTGATTACCTGGAGGTGATCAGTTTCGTCGGTGCGGCGGCGGTGACGCACGGCACGGTGCGCATCAAAAACGCCGGGGTGGAAAACCTGGGCATGATTGCCCATGTTTTCGAGCGGATGGGCGTGCGCTGGAATGTGGAAGGTGACGACATCATCGTGCCAGCCGACCAGGAACTCCGCATCGTGCCTGACCTCGATGGCGCAATCCCCGAAGTCAAGACCAACGTTTGGCCCGCCTTCCCAACCGACCTGATCAGCATTGCCATCACGGTTGCCACGCAAGCCAGCGGCTCGATCATGTTCCACGACTGGATGTTTTCCGGGCGCATGTACTTTACCGATAAACTGGTGGGCATGGGCGCGCGCATCATCCTGTGCGACCCGTACCGCTGTCTCGTGCAGGGACCGAATCAACTCTACGGCGAAAATTTGGAGAGCCCCGACATCCGCGCGGGTATGTCGCTGCTGTTGGCGGCGCTGGCGGCAAAGGGCACTTCGGTGGTGCGCAACATCGGTCAGATCGAGCGCGGCTATCAGGATGTGGACAAGAAATTGCAGGCGCTGGGCGCGAAACTGGAGCGGGTGAAGGAATAGCGTTTGCCGCAACTTTTTGCTTCCCTGTGCATCCAAAGGAAGGCGAGCCGTAATGAATGGTTGGTGAATGTTGTCTCAACTACGGCTCACGCGAAATTTCGGGCGGAAACGCCTTTACAACGAGGAATAGAGAATGTCTGATAACGGAAACGCAAAACACGTCAAAGTATTGATTTTGGGTTCGGGACCGACCGGCTATGCCGCCGCGCTTTATGCCGCGCGTGCGGAACTTCAGCCGGTGGTGCTGACCGGGACGCAGTTGGGCGGTCAGGCGGCGCTGACATATACCATCGAGAATTATCCGGGCTTTCCGGATGGGGTGGGCGGCGCCGAACTGGGTGAGTTGTTCCAGAAGCAGGCGGAACGCTTCGGCGCGGTGACCGAGTTCGATACGGCGAACGCGGTGGACCTCTCGAAGCGCCCCTTCCGCGTGACGACCGATAACGGCGAGTACCTTGCCGATGTGCTCATCATTGCCACCGGCGCCAGCCCGAACCACCTCAACATCCCCGGCGAAGCGGAATTGACCGGGCGCGGCGTGTCGTATTGCGCCACCTGCGACGGCTGGTTTTTCAAGGACAAGAAAGTCGTAGTGGTGGGCGGCGGTGACAGCGCCCTCGAAGAGGGGCTCTTTATCACGCGCTATGCCTCATCCGTGACCATCATTCACCGCCGCGACACCTTGCGCGCCGGCGCCATTCTCCAGAAGCACGCCATGAGCCACCCGAAGATCAAGTTCATCTGGGATACGGTGGTCACCGAGGCGATTGGCACGGATAAACTCGAAGGCGTGAAACTCCGAAACGTGAAGACCGGCGAGGAATCCACGCTGGAGACCGATGGTCTCTTCATCTTCATCGGTCACACGCCCAATACGCAAATGTTCAAGGGACAGTTGGAGATGACCGACCTGGGCTACATCAAGGTCAACGAAAAGATGGAGACGAACGTCCGCGGGGTGTTTGCGGCGGGCGAGGCGGCAGACCCGCATTTCCGTCAGGTGATCACCTCGGCGGGGATGGGAGCGGCGGCGGCAATTTCGGCGACAAGGCTCCTCGAAGCAGAATCGGAATAAGGTCAGGAATGAAGCGGACGGTGACGCCCAGAGGCGTCACCGTTTTCTTGTCTGTAGTCAGTCACGTCAAACCGATGACAAATTGTACTTTGTCCGCGATGGTTTTCGGATAAAATTTGTACACATCGTATCATCTGGAGGATCCATGAAGAAGATTTCCATTATTGGCGCCGGCATGACCGGCGCAACTACGGCGCACTGGCTGGCTGAGCGCGAACTGGCGGACCTGGTTCTGGTGGATGTGGTGGAGGGAATGCCGCAGGGCAAGGCGCTCGACATGCTGGAAGCGATGCCGATTATCGGTAAGGATGTGGAGATTGTAGGCGCGAACGACTACGCCGCCACCAAAGGCTCGGACATCATCATCATCACGGCGGGCTTGCCGCGCAAGCCGGGAATGAGCCGTGATGATTTGTTGTCTGCCAATGCCGAGATCGTGGGGAAAGCCGCAACAGAGACGTTGAAGTATTCGCCGGATGCGTTCTACATCGTGCTGACCAACCCGCTCGACACAATGGCATACCTGACGATGAAGAAAACCGGTCTGCCGCGCAACCGCGTAGTGGGGCAGGCGGGGATTTTGGATTCCGCCCGCATGCGCGCTTTTGTGGCGATGGAGACCGGCGTGAGTGTGGAAAACATTGACTGCTACGTGCTGGGCGGTCATGGCGACGAGATGGTGCCGCTGACGCGCCATTCGAACATCGCCGGTATCCCGCTTCGGGAATATCTGCCTGCCGACCGCCTGGAGGCAATCGTCAACCGCACGCGCAAGGGCGGCGGCGAGATCGTCAACCTGCTCAAGACCGGCTCCGCGTTCTATGCGCCTTCTGCCGCTTGCGCTCAAATGGCGGAAGCCATTCTCAAGAACAAAAAACTGATTGTGCCATGCGCCGCCTACATGGATGGCGAATATGGCTTGCGCGATATGTTCTTCGGCGTGCCGGTGATGCTCGGCGCGAACGGCATGGAAAAAATCATCGAGTACACGCTGGATGATGCGGAAAAAGCCATGCTCGAAAAATCCGCTGCGGCGGTGAAGGAAACGCACGAGGCGCTGAAGAAGTTGGTTTCGTTATAAAAATCCAGGATTTGAAGGTTGAAAGTCAAAGGTCAAATACGACTTTTGACTTTCAACTTTTGACCGCTATCTTTGTACTACTCCAAAGGAGAACATCCCATGATTTTGCATGAAAAGATTGCCGCACAACTTCCTGCCTGGCGTGAACGGATGAAGGCGCTTGCCAAAGAACATGCCGATGTGGTTGTGGATCAGGTGACGGTGGGTCAGGTCGTCGGCGGGATGCGCGATGTCAAGGCGCTGGTGACCGATATTTCGTATGTGGACCCTGCCGAGGGCATCCGCTTTCGCGGCATGTCCATTCCCGAAGTGCTGAAGGCTCTGCCCAAAGCGCGCGGCGGCAAAATGCCGCTGGTCGGCGGTTTGTATTACCTGCTCATGGTGGGCGAAGTGCCGACCCGTGAACAGGCGATGGAAGTCGAAGCCGAGTGGGCGCGCCGCGCCGAGATTCCCGACTACGTCTATAAGATGCTCAAGTCCATGCCGAAGGAAACGCATCCGATGACGCTCTTCTCGCAGGCGGTGCTTGCCCTGCAGAATAGTTCGGTGTTTGCGGCAAAGTATCACGAGATGAAAAAGGATGTCTATTGGGAAGCCGCATTGGAAGACAGCCTGAACCTGACCGCCAAACTGCCGCTCCTTGCCGCCTTCATCTACCGCATGAAGTACTTCGGCGAGACCAAAAAGTTGAAGTACAACCCGCGGCAGGATTACGGCATGAACTTTGCCCGCATGATGAAGGTGGAGGACAAAAAAGGCTATGCCGACCTCGCCCGCCTGTACTTCATCCTGCACTCTGACCACGAATCCGGCAACGCCTCGGCTCATGCCATGCATTTGGCTGGCTCCACACTTTCGGACGCCTACTACGCCTTTTCCGCCGCGCTGAACGCCCTAGCGGGTCCTCTGCATGGGCTGGCAAATCAGGAATGTCTTGGCTGGCTGTTGGATGTGCATAAGAAGTTCGGCGGCGTGCCTTCGCGCGAAGACCTCTACAAATATGCCTGGGATACCCTCAACAGCGGGCACGTCATCCCCGGTTACGGTCATGCCGTCTTGCGCGTGCCGGATCCGCGCTTCACCGCGCAGATGGAATTTGCGAAGAAAAACTTCCCCCAGGACGACCTCGTCCGCCTGGCTGATTTGGTCTTCGAGGTAGTTCCGCAGGTGTTGCGCGAGCAGGGTAAGGCGAAGAACCCCGCCCCCAACGTGGACGCCATCAGCGGCACGCTGCAATATCACTATGGTGTGCGCGAGTTCGACTTCTACACCGTCTTGTTCGGCGTTGGTCGCGCCCTTGGCGTCACCGCCAATTACGTTTGGGCGCGCGCTCTCGGCTGGCCCATCGAGCGTCCGAAGTCGCTGACTACGAAGATGCTCGAAGACATTGTGGCGAAGGCAAAACAACCGGCGAATTGACACGCTGTTGTGGATTAACTCCAAACACGAAAACTCCCGAAGTCGAAAAGACTTTGGGAGTTTTTCATTATGGCAAAAAGGGAGTAGCCGCTTTGCTTAAATTTGGATAAGAATGGTAAACTTTGCGGCAGAGTAGCGGCACTGCTCATCTTATTGTTTGCCAAAGGAGATTATTTTATGAAAAAGGTGTTCAAATGGCTTGGGATTGTTCTTGGCTCCCTGGTTGGGGTTATTCTGCTTGCTGCGATTGTGCTATTTCTGATAGGGAATGCCCGCCTTACGAAACATTATGATTTCGAACCTTCAAACCTTACGTTGCCCACCGATGCCGCCAGCATCGAATTTGGGAAGCATCGCGTGGAAACGCTCTGCCAGGGCTGTCACGGAGCGGACCTTGGGGGAATCATTGGCTGGTTCAACGATCCGGCTCTCGGCTCAATTGACACCGCCAATCTGACATCGGGTGAAGGCGGCATCGGCAGCGACTTTACAACAGAAGACTTTGTCCGTGCCATTCGCCACGGCGTCAGACCCACCGGCGAGCCGCTCTTCATGCCCGCCGTTGCATCCACCGCTTACCTCAGCGACGAAGATTTGGCGGCGATTATCGCGTATGTGAAAACCATCCCGCCGGTGGACCGCGTGACGCAAGGCAAGAACTTCACGCCGCTGGCAACGATCCTATATGCCGCGGGTGTGTTGCCAAAACTGCCCGTGGAGTACGTCAGCCATGATGTTCAAGTGACTGCCCCGCAGCGCGGTGCGACCGCGGCTTATGGTGAATATCTGGTGAATACGAACGATTGCCGCATCTGTCATGGACCGCAACTGAACGGCGCGAAATCCCCCGACCCGACCAAAACCTGGATTTCTCCCAATCTGACGCCCGGCGGCGAACTTAGTTTTTGGACGGAGGAGCAGTTTATTCAGACGCTTCGAACCGGCGTCACACCGAGCGGACACGAACTATCGGATGAAATGCCCTGGAAGGATTATCGCAATTTCTATGATGAGGAGTTGCAAGCCATCTGGTTGTACCTGCAATCCCTTCCGAACTTGCCGCAGTTCACAAATTAACTCACCTTACGCGGTAGCGCGAGATTTATCTCGTATTTTTGGGCGACATAAATGTCACCTTACGAGAAAACTGCGTAACATCAGAAATTAAATTGCATCTCTCGAAGCGGATAAGGCTTCGGGAGTTTTTTAATTCAGAACGTCCCGAAGGTTCTCTGAAAAGAGCCTTGTTACGCGCTAAAACCTTCGGGACGGTGCGTAACATCAGTTAATTACCTGGCAATGCGATGGTGAAGGTTGTGCCTTTGCCCAACTCGCTTTGCGCGTCAATGGTTCCGCCGTGTGCATGGACGAGTTGTTTGGTGATCGCCAGCCCCAGTCCGCTGTGAGTCCGCTCGGTGCGCGATTTGTCGCCGCGCCAGAAACGGTCGAAGATGAACGGAAGATCTTCTGACGCGATTCCCGCGCCTGTATCGCGAATGGTAATTTGTAATTGGTAATTGGAGTTGCCTTCGATTGATTCGGTTTGGATGGATACGGTTCCGCCGGAGGGAGTGTGACGCAGGGCGTTTGAAATCAGGTTGGAGAGGACCTGGTTCAGCCGGTCGTAGTCGGCGGTGAGTTCGAGGTTGGGGTCGGCGAGATGGGTTTGCAGGTCAATGCCGAGGGAGGCGGCTTGGGAGGTAAAACTCGAGGTGAGATCCGCCATCAAGTCGGCGAGCAGGAAGCGGGTAGGGTGAAGCGGGAGTTGTCCCGTTTCGGCGAGGGAGAGGGTCTGCAGGTCGTTGACAAGGCGGGTGAGCAGACGAGTCTCTTCCAATGTGGCGTTGATATGTTCCGGCGTGGGCTGATAGACGCCGTCGAGGACGCCTTCGAGGTTGCCCTGAATGATGTGAAGCGGATTGCGGAGTTCATGGGCGATGTCGGCGGTGAGGTTGCGGCGTTGCTGCTCGGCGCGTTCGAGTTCGCCCACCATTTTGTTGAAGCGCTTGATCAGGTCGCTGAACATGTCGGATTTGTTTTCCGGCACGCGGGCGGAGAGGTTGCCTGCTTCCACTGCGTTGATGGTTTTGAAGAGTTCTTCGAGCGGTTTGCCAAAGCGGGTGTACAGATTGAAGATGGTGACAAGGAGGATGGTTATCAGAGCGATGGGCGCACCACAGATGAGAAGCCAAATGTTCTGGACGCCGGAGTATTGTGAAAAGAGGAGATAAAGGATTGCCGCTGCGCCTCCAACGAAAATAACGGCGGCGAGGACAAAAAAGAGGGTGAACGCCAGCGCGCGGCTGACACGGCGCGTTTTTGAGGGAGGGATGTTGGACATGGGCGGTGGCTGGAAATTACCAATTACCAATTACTTCTTATCTCTCTACGAAACGATAACCGACGCCGTAAACCGTCTCGATCATAGACTCGCCCGAGGCGGCTTCGAGTTTCTTTCTCAAATTCTTGATGTGCGAGTCCACACTGCGGTCAAGGCTGGATGCCGCGCCGTGCAGGTCTTCGAGCAGTTGTTCGCGGGTGAAGATTTGACCTGCGCGGCTGGCAAGCAGATGCAGGAGTTTGAATTCGTTCGGGGTGAGTTTGAGCGGAACGCCATCGAAGGTCACAGAATATTTTTTCGCGTCAATCTCCAGCCCGCCCGCGCGGACGACGCTTGGGGCTTTGACCTCGCTGCGCGTGCGGCGCAGGAGCGCCCGCACACGCGCCACCAACGCGCGGACAGAGAACGGCTTCGTGATGTAATCGTCCGCGCCGATTTCGAGACCAGTCACCTGGTCAATCTCCTCCGAGAGTGCGGTAAGCATGATGATAGGCACATCGCTTTCACGCCTGAGGATGCGGCAGACTTCGCGTCCGTCCATCTGGGGGAGCATCAGGTCGAGGATGACGAGGTCGGGTTTTTCGCGGCGGGCAAGGGTCAGCGCAGATTGACCGTCGCCCGCCGTCAGCACGCGGAAGCCGTTCTTCTCCAGATAGTCACGCGCAAGGCGGGCGACCCTGGGTTCATCGTCAACGACAAGGATGAGGGGAGGCATGGGCGAAGTATAAAGTAGAACACAGCGCGCGTGTTGTACCTACTAGGCTGGCTGTTTCCAGATCTCCCATTTGCCGTTTCCTGTGACGGGCAGTCCCTCTCCCATCCATTCGAACAGCGACCCGTCATACACGGCGACATTTTCCTGTCCAATCAAGAGGTGCGCTATCGCGTTGACCGTCGCCGCGATGCCGCCGCCGCAGTAGGTGATGATACGTTTGTAAGCGGCTTTTTCCTGCAAGCGCAGGGCGAGTATGTCATTCGGCAGGAAGTAATCCAAGCCTCGCATCAAGTCCATGGAGGAGAGACAGGTGGAGCCTGTGATGTGCGCGCCCTCGTAACTTTCGAGAGGCAATACATCCACCACAGAGATTTCGCTGTCCTTGAGCGCCTCCATGACTTCCTCTTTATCGGCGAACATGCCCGCTCTGAACTGCGGATGGAAAACCGCCGCTTCATACTGACGGGCAGCCTGCTCGACCGTCCCCCCGGCATCCTTCCACGCGGACAGCCCTCCGTTGAGGATGCGCACGTTCTTGTGACCCGCGTAACGGAGCACCCACCAGGCGCGGGCGGCGTAGGGGAGCATCCCGCAGGCGTACACGACCACTTCCGTATCGTTCGAGATGCCGATCTCTCCAATCCGTGCGGCGAGTTTGTCATCAGGCAGGAGCATGTACTCGTAGGCTTTGTTTGGGTCGGAAAACTTTTCGTGGTCAAAGAACGCTGCGCCGGGGATGTGTCCCTGTTGATACATATCGTCCACGATGGAAGCATCGTAGATGCGGATGTTTTCGCTGCCCAATTTGGTCAGCAGTTCGTCTGCCTCGATTATGACTTCGTTTCGATTCATGATACAGCCTCCGTTGGTTGGTTTATGCTCGAACTATATCAACCCTTTGTGGAGGAATTATGGATGACTCCGTCAGAGATTGGGGAGGCTGCCTGGGCGGAGGCAGGTTGGGGGTCCGGGCTGAGGCGGACGGCTTTGTCCCCGCAATGAAATCGAGCCGGGCAGTCTCCCGGCTCGATATTTTTTCACCGACATCCCTATCCAGGAATGGTGACGTGTGTTTTTTGATTTTGCTGGTGTTTCTCTTGTTTCAGTTTCCTCTTCTCCTTGATGGTGTATTTGGCTTTCTTTTTCTTTTCCTTTTGCTCTTTATCTCTCTTGCCGGAGTGACTCATAAGATGCTCCTTTCTGCCATTGATACGAGCTCCACTGAAACGACCGTCTTTAGCATACAACCAAAACGGTTCTCTTGCAAGTGGTTTTTCACGCGCCTCCCGCGTCCATTGTCATGAACTGATGTTACACAGTTTTCTCGTAGCGCGACACGTTGTCCCCGAATGGGGGTTCATGTCGCCTGAAAACGCGAGATGAATCTCGCGCCACCGCATAAGGTGAGTCATAAACTTTGCCGGTGAGAAAAAGTTACATAACTGATGTTACGCACCGTCCCGAAAGGTTTGGCTGGAAAACAGGCGCAATTTGCGAGAACCTTCGGGACGTTTCGCGTAAGGTGAGTTACATAAAATGTTTTGCATATTGACATTCGTTTCTGCGCGGGTAAAATGAAATTTGCGCTTCATAAATCGCTCGTGTTGCCGCCCGAAGCGTTGTGGATGAGAAATTGGCTCTGGCATAGCCGCTCTCCCGCTCCGCTTTGCTTCGGGGACTATCGTGGCAGGCGGCGCGGAAGAGCACACAAAAAGCGGTTCATTCGGGCGCAACCGCAGCCAAACCATTTTGTTGGATATCGAGGAGAATATCTATGAACATCCAAGCAAATGTCCGTCAATGGTTTTTCACGGGGGTAAGCCTGTTGGCAATACTTGCTCAACTCGTTTCCCCCATTCCCGCGTTCGCAGATCACACCCCAGACCCGGCAACTGTCACTGTTGTCGGGTCTTTACAATCAGAATTGGGGTGCGCCGGGGATTGGGATCCGTCCTGCGCCGCCACGTTCCTGACCTACGACGCGGCGGACATGGTCTGGCAGGGGACATGGATCGTTCCCGCCGGCAGTTGGGAATACAAAGCCGCCCTCAACGGCAGTTGGGATGAGAACTACGGCGCGAACGCCATCCAAAACGGCGCCAACATCCCGCTCAACCTGGCGGCAAGCACATCCGTCAAATTCTATTACTCCCATGCCACTCATTGGATTACCAGCAATCAAAACTCGGTCATTGCGGTTGCGCCGGGCAGTTTCCAGTCGGAGTTGGGCTGCCCCGGCGATTGGGACCCCTCCTGCCTGCGCTCCTGGCTTCAGGACCCGGACGGCGACGGTAACTATTCCTTCCAAACCACGGCGATTCCCGCCGGCAACTATGAAGCCAAGGTGGCGCTCAACGAAAGTTGGGACGTGAATTACGGTCAGGGCGGCGTGCAGAACGGCGCAAACTACGCCTTCACCGTCCCCTCGAACGGTGACCGTGTCACTTTCACCTACAACTCAACCACTCACGTTTTGGAGATTCAGGTTCAGGCGGCGGTCACGCCTGTGACGCTGGTGGGCAGTTTGCAGTCTGAGTTGGGATGCGCGGGGGATTGGGACCCGACCTGTTCCGCCACCAATCTTGTTTATGACGCCGAAGACGATGTTTATCAACGCGTCTTCACCGTTCCCGCAGGCGGATACGAGTACAAAGTCGCGTTGAACAACAGTTGGGCAGAAAACTACGGTCGCTTCGCCGCACGCGACGGCGCGAACATCCCTCTGACTGCCGACGGCTCGCCCGTCAAATTTTATTTCGACCCGAAGAGCAAATGGATTACCGACAACAAACGTTCGGTCATTGCGGTGGCGCCCGGCAACTTCCAGTCCGAATTAGGCTGCGCCGCCGACTGGGACCCGTCCTGCCTGCGCTCGTGGCTGCAAGACCCCGATGAAGATGGTATTTACACTTTCGAGACAACCGCCCTGCCCGCCGGTAATTACGAGGGCAAGGTGGCAATCAACGAAAGTTGGGATGAAAACTACGGTCAGGGCGGTGTGCCGGGCGGAGCCAACATTCCGTTCTTCGTCCCGTTCAACGGCGCAAAGGTGACGTTCACTTACAACACCTCGACCAAGATCCTCACCATCCAGGCAGGATTCGCGCCCGACAATGACATTGCCTGGGACGGCTTGCGCCACGACTCGCGCGACCTGCTCTATCGCACGCCGGGCGGCGCGGTTCCTGCCGGGACCGAGGTCCTGATCCGCTTCCGAACCTTCCACAACGACGTGACCGGCGTCTCCCTGCGCGTTTACGACCTCAATGCCGGCGCACAGCGCATCCTCCCGATGACCCCCGCCGCGACCGATGTTTCGTGCTACCAGCCGGGTCTCGAACAGTTCTCGTGCGATTTCTGGCAGGCATCCCTCAGGGAGACCTCGCCCAACAACCTTTGGTACCGCTTCATCGTCTATGACGGCACAGACACCAACTACTACGCCGACAACACCGCCGCGTTGGACGGCGGCTTGGGGAGCGTCACCGACAATCTCGTGGACAACAGTTACGCCCTGATGTTCTATGACCCCGCTTTCACCGCTCCCAGTTGGGCAAAGAGCGCCAGCATCTACCAGATCTTTCCCGACCGCTTCCGCGACGGGCGTGCCAATAACAACCCCAAGACCGGCGACATCCGTTACGACGACCCGGTCCTCAAACTCTCGTGGAACACACTGCCCGAGGGCTATTGCCGCGGCTATACGGATGCCGCGACCACCTGTCCCTGGCGGTTCGATGCGACGCCTCCCGATTGGAGTCCCACCATCGAGGGTCCGCGCGGACGCGACTACTTCGGCGGCGACCTGAAGGGCGTGGATCAATATCTCGATTACCTGCAATCGCTGGGCGTCAATACGTTGTACTTCAACCCCATCTTCGATGGCGGTTCCAATCACGGCTACGATACGCAGGACTACTACAAAATTGACCCATACTTCGGCACGCAAAAGGATTGGGAGAACCTCGTCAAACATGCCGAACAGCGCGGCATGAAGATCGTCCTCGACGGTGTGTTCAACCACATGTCGTCCGACAGCCCCATCTTCGACCGCTACCATCATTACGCCACGGTCGGAGCCTGCGAGTCACTTACTTCGCCGTACCGCAACTGGTTCTACTTCCATGACGTGACGCCGGGCACCGGCGCCTGCGTCGGCAGTGCAGGCTTGCCCAATTCCGCCAACTACGACTCCTGGTTCGGCTTCGACTCGATTCCCGTCATCAACAAGTCCCTGCCTGCCGTCCAGCAATACTTCCTGACGAACGACGACAGCGTGACCAATTACTGGCTGAAACGGGGCGCCGGCGGCTGGCGCATGGACGTGATGGGCGACCCCTCCTTCCCGAACGGCTACTGGGAAACCTTCCGCGCCGAAGTGAAGCAAACCAAGCCCGACGCCATCATCATCAGCGAAACCTGGCAAAAAGATTCGACCATCCTGCGTATGCTGCGCGGCGACCGCGCCGACACCACCATGAACTACCGTCTGCGCGATGCGGTGCTTGGCTTGCTCTCCACCACCAACTTCGACTCGAAGGGCTTCGGCGACAGCGGACGCATCCTCACGCCCTCCGAATTTGCCTCCCGCCTCGAATCCATCCGTGAGGACTATCCAGACGCCGCCTATTACTCGCTCATGAACCTGCTCGACAGCCACGACACCGAGCGCATCCTGTGGGCGCTGACCCCCGGCGACCAGAACCGCGCGGACAAGGAATTCAACGCCGCCAACCTCGCGGAAGGCAAACAGCGTCAGCGCATCGCCTCGCTCATCCAATTCACCGTGCCCGGCGCGCCGACGGTCTTCTATGGCGACGAGGTCGGTCTCACCGGCGATGACGACCCGGACGACCGCCGCACCTACCCTTGGCTCGACAAAGGCGGTTCGCCCGATACCGCAATGTTCGCTCACTACCAGACCCTCAATTCACTCCGCAGTGCGAACGATGTCCTTGTCAACGGCGACTTCAAAGTCCTGCTGGCAGACGATGCCTCCGGCGTGGTCGTTTACGGACGCAAGACGGAAAGGCAAGCTGCGCTGGTTATCATCAACCGCAGTGGACAGAGCCAGACGAGCGTCATCCCCGTTGCCGGCTACCTGCCAAACGGCGTCAGCCTGTACCGGGCGTATGCCGTGGGAACAGGTTCCAGCGCGTCCCTGACCGTGACCGACGGCGCAGTCCACGGCTCGATCGGACCCCTCAGCGCAGCCCTATTCCTCACTCACATCATTGACCTGAAGGCGGCTCCCGCCCCGGCAAACCTGCGCGTCACCAATGAAGGCGATGCCACCGTCAGCCTGGCATGGGACGCTGTCTCCGGCGCGGCGGGCTACAACCTCTATCGCAGTCCCGTCAGCGGCGGCGGCTGGGTCAAACTCAACAGCGCTCCCCTGACCGGTACATCCTACACCGACAGTGGTCTGCGGAACGCTCAACCTTACTTCTACGTGGTCACCTCGCTCGACGCCGCCGGCAACGAGAGCAAATACTCCAACGAAGTCCGCGCCCTGCCGCGCCTTGCCATCGGCTGGGCAAACCTGCAATGGCCCCCCACCATCACGCACACCATCAGCGCAATCAACCGCACCGAAACGGTGTACGGTCAGGTTTGGATTGACGGCTACACCAATCAGCCAGGTCCCACTCCCAACCTGCGCGCCCAACTCGGCTTCGGTCCCGCAAACAGCAACCCGAACGGCAACCCCGCCTGGACGTGGTACGACGCCTCCTTCAACGTGGACGCCGGCAACAACGACGAGTTCAAAGCCAGCATGTTGCCCGAAGCGGTCGGCAGTTACGACTACGCCTTCCGCTACTCGACCTCGGGCGGCTACGACTGGGTTTATGCTGATCTCGACGGGATTGGCAACGGATACGACTCCGCCCAGGCTGGCAAAATGACCGTGAACCCCAGCGGCGACCTCACCCCGCCTGCGCCTCCCACCGGACTGACGGTTGTCTCTGCCTCCCCGGCCGGCATCAACCTGACGTGGAATCCTGTCACCGGTGACCCAAGCCTCTACGGCTACGAAGTTCTGCGCTCAGCCGCCTCCGGCGGACCCTACACCCAGATCGCCCGCGTGACCGGAACCACCTACACCGACACCTCGGTTATGGAAGCCGCCACCTACTACTACGTCATCCGCGCGCTGGACGAGTCCTTCAACCGCTCCGGCTACTCGAACGAAGTCTCCGCCACCGCCGAACTGCGGACGGTTACTGTCGTGTTTACCGTCACGGTCCCTGCCAGCACCGACGCAACCGCTTTCTCCGTGTACATTGCCGGCACGCTCAACCGCCTCGACGGCGGCTTGCCCGAATGGAACCCGGGCGGTGTGGTGTTGACCCGCGTCAACGCCACCACATGGACCATCACCCTGACCGGCAAGGAATCCACTTCCATCGAATACAAGTACACGCTCGGCTCATGGGATTACGTGGAGAAGGGCGCAAGTTGTGACGAAATTGCCAACCGCCAACTGACCCTCGTCTATGGCGGCACAGGAACGATGAACGTGAACGATACCGTGCTCAACTGGCGCAACGTCAGTCCGTGCGGAAATTAGCAATAACAGAGCGTAGGGGACGTTCTCTAACGTCCCCTCGCTCATCTCGAATTGACGGGCGTTAAGCCGGTAATAAAAAGCAGAGACCATGCCGTCTCTGCTTTTTTATTGACCGATGTTACGCGCTTTATTCGGGCGGCGGCATTTATATCGCACGGAAAGACGAGATAAATCTTGTTCTACCGCCTAAGGTGAGTTATTGATCCGTTCAAACCCATCCATTGCCAAGCAAATCCTTGAACATGATGGCAACAAGGTGCGCGGTTTGTTGGGGGTTTTCGGGTTCGGTCAGGTAGTGTTTTGTGAGTTTGTACTTCAGACCCAGCGCGCGGTTCAGCGTGTGGATTTCCGTGGGCAGCCAGCCGGGGTGATAGTTGAAGATGACCTTTCCCCAGCCGAGCATTTCTTTCAGTTTGCTTATGACCTCGAAATACGTCGAAGGAGGAACAGCCGCCAGCCAGCGTGAGCCAATCACATACAGGTGTGGATGGGCGGATTGATTCTGCTCGTTCATGTCGAGCAGGTCATAATAGCCGCGGTCAAAGCCGAGATGGAATCCGTTGGCATGGAACATTTCCTCCGAGCCTGCAAATTCCGCTTCGTCTTCCGCCGTCCCCTTGACCTGCACCCGCAGGTAATGACTTTGCGCATGCCTGTCCGAATACAGGCTGATGTCATCCTTGTGCAGGCGGAGCAGGTCGGGCGGGGCATCCCTGTGCGGGAAGAGCAGTTCGAGGTCTTCCACGTTCTCGATGTGACCGTCGCTGGGGAAGCAGGCGGTGACGTATCCGAAAATCAGCGGCGGGCGCCCGTCCCGAAGCCGCTTGAGGGGCAGGGTGCAGAAATGATTTTTGGCGATCCAGTGGTCATGAGCGGGGACGAGTTGCGCCTCGAACAACCCCATTGCCTGCTCCACCTCCCCCAGAGTGATGCTGCCAAGCGGGCGGTATTTGGACTTCTCCCTTTCCGGTTTACGCTCCCCCAAACCAGACGGCGGCTGGCTCTCGCGCGGAGGTTCGCTGTCCTTTCCCAGCCAGTGATACTTTTGCTCGGGCTCGTCGGCATGGGCGCGGAGCAGGCGCGGCAGGGAAAAGGGCAGGCGCAGGGCAGTCTCAAGGGTCATTTGAGATAAGAATACGCCCAAATCCCCGTCCCTGCAAGCGGATTTTGGTTACATTGTTTGCACAGCGGATGTTCTAACATTTGTGATGGACACGTTAGAGAACGTGTCCTACGCCCCGCCGAACAGTTTCTCTCGAATCTCCCGTTTCGACAACACCGCCTCCAGCACCCCTCCGCCGATGGCAAGCGCCTTGTCCGACACCAGATAACAATACGACGGGTCGTTCCGCGGGTCCACATCGCCGATTTTCATCCCCCGTTTCACCGTCAAGCCGTCGTGAACAATCCCTCGCAATACTCCCGTCAGCGGACTGATCACTGATAACTGATCACTAATCACTGCCACCACTTCCCCCTCCTCCACATGCTCGCCGATTCTTTTCACGCCCCGCAGCACCCCATCCCCGCTCGCACGCAGCACGCGGCGCGGGTCGCCTTCGGGTTCGCCGCTGTCGGGTTGAGTCGCTCCGTGCCAGATCACACGCCCCAGCGTGTGACTGCGGCGGGTTTCGATGACAGCGTGGCAATTGCTCCCTGCGCTGAACCCAGGTCCAAGTCCGATATGAAGCGGAACGGGAATGGGGAGGGGGGCAGGCGGTTGTTTCGTCAGACGGGCATCCACTACCACAAGAAAGAGGAAAGAAGAAAGCAGGATATTTGCCTGAGGATCAATCAGCACCGGGATTTCATCCGCCTCCAGCGCCGCCGACAGTTGATCCGCTTCGACCAGCCTTGCCCTCACCCCTTCGACCTCCCACGTCCCCTCATAGACCGCCTCCGCAAACGAGACCGTGCGCCGCACTGCCAGCGGTTGAGGGAGTTCGGTGATGACGACGCCGATGCCCGCGCGATGCAGGCGGAGCGCAACGCCCGTCGCCAGGTCGCCGCCGCCGCGCACCAGCACAAGGTTATCTTTGGACATGGGTTTTCTGCGTGGGTTCGATTTGTTCGGGAAGCGCCTTCGCCCTGACCGTCTGTTCCTGCAGGAGATGACCGAACGAATACAGCAGGAGATAAACGAACAGGAAGAAGAACGCGTACAGGAACGTAAACGCGGCAAGCCTGCGGCTGGGGTCAATGACCAAGCCGAGGATGTTCATCGCGGTTTCGGCGGGGTTCTGCAGGATGTCCCATGAGTTGAGGCGCACGAAGCGACCGATGTACATGCCGAAACTGCTCAACCCCGAAATGACGAAGACGAACGTCCAGCCGAGGAAACGCCCGAACGTGCGCATGACGATGTCCTGCATGAGGTAGAGCGAGACCACGCCCAGAAGCATGGCTGTCCACGAACACCAGACGACGATGATCACGTCATACCAGAGCGGCGCGCCACTGGAGGCGCGGGCGAGGTCCTGCAGGTCGGTGAGCATGTAGGGCGCGTTGGGGAAGAAAATCAGCCAGAAGAAGGCGACGAACGGGATGACCAGATACAGCCAGATGCGCCGCCACGACACGGCATGGGCGAGGTAGGCAAGGATGAAGGGAATCCACGCCAGGAAGAGATTCCAAATCAAGCCAAGATGTCTGCCCGATTCAGTGTACACCACGCGCGCCGCCACCAGAGCGATGCACACGGCGCAGGCAAGGTTGAGCAGGCTGAAGACCGCAATGTGATAGCGGTTGCGGATGAAGAAGTTACGGAGTCGATTGAACATGATTTTCTGCCACAGATTTCGCTGATGAAACTACTGGGAAAATAAGCCTTTTACCGCGAAGACGCCAAGAACGCGAAGGAAGTTCAATCCGTTGTCAAAAAGACATCAGAACCTGGATCTCTTTGTTGGGGCTTTTGGCGGTCTTCGCGCCTTTGCGGTGAGAAATATATTTCACATCTCGTTCAAAAAATAGACGAAGTCAACATCGCCGGGCGAGTGACCAAAGTCCGTGAGCAGTGCGGCGGCTTCGGCGCGGTGCTGCGTGCCGTGATTGACGAGGTGAACCATCGTGTGCCACAGGATTCTCTCATATGGCTCGCCCTGCGTGGACTTGTAGGAGAAACGGCTGTTCAGGCGTTCGTCCGTCAGACTATCCACAAACGCCATGAGCCGCTTTTCCTCCTCCGCCCAGCGCGTCCGCAGTGCGTCGAAGGTGGGGAAGTCTTCGGGTTTGAGTCTTGCTGCCGGTGAATGTCCCTCCCAGCGCAAACGCCAAATCCATTCGGCAAACAGCGTATGCGTAAGCGTCCCGCGCAAGCCTCCATGCGGAAAGGAAGCGGGCGCAAGAAACTGTTCGGTGGTCACGCTGGCGGCGGCGTTCAGGATTTTTGCGTTCGCCCATTGATTGTACTTGTAAAGCAGAGTGATGTCTTGTTTGTTCATAATGTTTGCCTTGCGAGCCTGTTCGGCGCAAGAGAGCGCCGTTTACGCATTCTTTTTGAGGAACTCCAACAAAATCGGGTTGAACTCGCCGGGCTTCTCGTAGTGCGGGATATGCCCGCAGTCCTCGATGACGTGAAATTCTGCCTGCGGCATGGCGGCGCGCAGGTCGTCACTATGGACGAAGGGAACCGTCGTATCGTTCCGCCCCCAAACCAGCAGGACGGGCTTGTCCATGTTTCCAACCGCTTGATATGCCTCGATGAACGACCCCAGCATGTTGTTGCGGATGGTCGAAAGGATGGCGCGTTTGAAGCCCTTGTATTGCATCTGGACTTTGTACTTATCGAGGAACATTCCCACCAGCTCGGGATCGAAGAAATCCTTTGCCGCACTCTTGAGCAAACTCTCGCTTCCCACCAGACCGAAAACTGCTTCCGCCAGCCCGGGCAGTTTCATCGCCTTGAGCATCGGCGAAAGGGAGATTGCCCTTGCTCCCGCCGGGTCAATCAACGTGAGGGACTTGACCCGTTCTGGGTGACGGGCGGTAAAGGTCGCAGCGATGGGTCCGCCCATCGAAAGCCCGATCAGGCTCACGGGTCGGTTGAAGCGCAGCGCATCCAGAAGGTCATGCAGTTGACGGACGAAGAGGTCCATGTTGTAGCGCAGGCGTGGGCGGTCCGAAAATCCGCGCCCGAAGAGGTCGTAGCGCAGGGTGCAGAATCTGTGTTGGGTGAGGAAGTCGAAGGTGGGGTCGAAGATGAAATAGGGGACGGAAAAGCCGTGAACGAGGACGACGGTTTGCCTGCCCTCGGGGTTCGACAATTCGTAGTGGGTGATGCCGTCGGTCAGCGTAACGAACGAACCGCCCGCAAGTTTGCGGGCTTCGTCGTTCAAGGGTTTGGTTTCGAAGAGGGGAAAAGGCATGATTTGGAGAGGCGGGGTTCTCCCGCCCAATAAAAGGGGCAGAGGAACCCTGCCCCTGCGATGAATTAAATTTTTCCCAGCGCGCGCAGCACGCGCTCCGGTGTGAACGGGAACTCGTTGATCCAAACACCTGTGGCGTCGTGGATGGCGGCGGCGATGGCGGGAGCGACGGGCAGGTAGGGCAGTTCGCCCACGCCGCGCGCGCCCCAGGGTCCGTTCGGGTCGCGCACTTCCACGAGGACGGTCTCGACCTTTTCGGGAATGTCCAGCACGGTGGGGATGAGGTAGGTGCTGAGTTGGTCGGTGAGGACGTAGCCGTCCTTCGTCTTGTACTCTTCCTGAATGGCGTACCCCTGCGCCTGCACGACCGCGCCTTCCACCTGTCCCTGCACGAGGGCGGGGTTGATTGCCTGCCCCACATCGTCGGCAGAGACGAAGCGCAGGACGCGCACGTGACCGGTTTCGGTGTCCACTTCCACTTCGGCGGCTTGGGCGACCCAGGCATAGGCGAAGTTGGGAGTCGAGTAGCCGGTTTCAGGCTCGAAGTTGGTGGTGCGCGGGGCGAGGTACTTGAATTCGCCCACCGCCGGGCGTTCCTCCGCCTTCCATTTCCTGAGCGCAACCTCCGCCGCGCCGCGGATGGCGTTGCCCGACATGAAGGTCATGCGCGAGGCAGAGACCGAGCCGGAATTGCCTGTCACCGCCGTGTCGGAGGCGACCAGCCGCACTTTTTCCAGCGGAAGACCCAGCGCCTCCGCCGCCATCTGCGTCATGACGGTGTGCGTTCCCTGCCCGACCTCGGCGCTGGCGTGATAGAGAATTGCCTCGTCCACTTCTGCCTTGCCGCGTAGTTCGATCTTTGCCCAGCAGTTCTCTTGATAACCGAACGAAAAACCGATGTTCTTGAACCCTGCTGCAAAGCCTCGTCCGCGTTTCAAATGCGAACCATTACCTTTCTCTTTCCTCTTTCCCTCTTTCCATCCAAATTTCTCCCTCGCCGCCTCGATGCACTGTATCACACTGACCGGGCTGGGCGAAGGCGTGCCGACCCCCATCGTATCGCCGTCCTTGAGCGCGTTCTTCAAGCGGAACTCCACCGGGTCCATGCCCAGTTTTTCGGCGAGTTTGTTCATCTGCATTTCTGCCATGAACAATGCCTGCGGTGCGCCAAATCCGCGGAACGCCGCGCCGGGGACGTTGTTGGTATAGACGCCGTACACGTCCGTTTTCACGTTGGGGATAAAGTACGGACCGGTCGAGGTAATGGTGGAGTTGCCCAGCACCTTGTTGGTGGTGTACATGTACGCGCCGCCATCGCCGATGATTTCGTTTTCGATGGCGATGACCTTGCCGTCTTTCGTTGCGCCCCATTTGGCGCGCAAAATGACCGCGTGCCGTTTGCCATGCCCGATGATGGACTCCTGCCGCGACCAGATGATGCGCACCGGTTTTCGCAGCTTCCACGCCGCCAGCGCCAGAATAATCTGCACCGACATATCCTCGCGTCCGCCAAACGCGCCGCCGATGGCGGGATAGATCACACGCACATGGTCTTCTGGCAAGCCCAACGCATGAGCGATTTGTTCCCGGTCTTCGTGCGTCCATTGCCCGCCGCAAACGACCGTGATGCGCCCCTCATCGTCAATGTATGCCAGCCCGGCTTCCGGCTGGAGATAGGCGTGTTCCTGCACGGGCGTGCGGTATTCGCTTTCGACGATGACATCTGCTTTGGCAAACGCCTCGTCCACGTTCCCTTTGCGGATTTTGTAATGGACGCAGATGTTCGAATCCCCAATCTCTTCGTGGACGCGCGGCGCGCCGGGCTTCATCGCCTCGAGCGGATCGGTGACCACGGGCAGGTCTTCGTACTCGACTTCGATCAACTTCACCGCCGCCGCGGCTTGCGCTTCGCTTTCCGCCACGACGACTGCCACCTGGTCCCCAACAAAGCGGACCACGTCTGCACCGGGCTTCGAAGAGCCGGGTCCGCACAGGACAGGCTGGTCCTGCCACTGCAAGCCATACTCGTTGACCGGCACATCCTTTGCCGTGAACACCGCGACCACGCCGGGCGCGGCTTCCGCCCTGCGGGTGTCAATGGACTTGATGCGTGCGTGGGGACGCCCGGCAAACAGAACCTTCATGTGCAGCATGCCCGGCATCGAAAGGTCGCCGGCGTAGGGCGTTTCTCCGGTTACTTTGCCGCGTGCATCCACGCGCGGAAGGGATTTGCCAATGCTGTTGTAAGTGGTCATGGTTTTTATTTGTCTATTGCTCAAACATCCGTTGTGTTTGTGAGTTAGAGAATGCTGGGTATGCTTTGCTCACCTTGTGGCGGCGCAAATAAACTGTGTGCCATCTGTTGATTCAGCGTTTGTATTTCCTGGTCTTGACACGCGGCGGCGGAATATCCATCGGTCCATATTGCGATGGAGCGAGCAGCGAGTACATCCACCCAAATATGACCGACATGATGCCGCCAACGATGATCATCGTGACGACGGCAATCGCCAGCGTGGCGGGCAGGTGCGGGATGCGTCCCAAAAATTGCAGCAGGACGCTCAAGCCTGCCAAATTCGACAGCCAGGTCGGGAAGACGATGGGTCCGTACCATTCGCGCGGGATGACCGGGTAACCAAATCCCTGCCCGGCGAGCCAATCGCCCACGCCGTAGGAAAAGACCGGCACAATGATCATCAGCAGACAGCCGATGCCGCGCATATACGGATTGACCGTGTTGCGTTTTGGCATCGAGGGTTTGACAACCCGCGAACTATACTTGCCCATGGCTCACCTTCCTTTGCGCCGCATGTTCGATTGCCTGCACAATCTTGTAATAGCCCGTGCAGCGGCACAGATTACCGGTAATCGCCTGCTCGATCTCCTCCCGCGTGGGGTTGGGCTTTTCCTCCAGCAATTTTGCCGCCGACATGATGAAACCCGGCGTGCAATACCCGCACTGCACCGCGCCATCCTCAATGAACGCCTCCTGCACCGGATGCAATCTCTCCTCTCCTTTAGAAGAGGGGGCGGGGGTGAGGTCCGCCAGACCCTCTACCGTGACAATCTCGGCTCCGTGCGCGCGCGGCGCAGGGACGAGACATGCCATCACTGCCTTGCCGTCGAGGAAGACGGTACATGCGCCGCACTCGCCTTCGGCGCAGCCTTCCTTGGTGCCGGTCAGACCGAGGTCTTCGCGCAGGAAGCGCAGCAGGGTCTTTTCATATCCACTGTTGACCGTGTATTTTTTGCCGTTGACCGTTGTCTCAATGGGATTGGCGGGAAATTCCACCCTTTGACTTTCGACCTTTGACGCCTCATTTCCCCACAACAACACCGCCTCTTGCGGGACCTGAGCCTGAGTCGCCCCATCGCGCAGTGACCTCAGCCCGCGCCGGGTGCAAACGCGCACCATTTCGCGGCGGTAGGCGGCGGAACCGCGAATGTCGTCAATCGGACGGGCGGCTTCCATCGTCAGGCGGGCGGCTTCCTCGATGACATCGTCGGTGAGCGGCTTGCCGCGGAGGAACGCTTCCGCTTCGGGGGCGTGGATGATGGTGGGGGCAACCGCTCCCAGCGTGATCGAGGCGGATTGAACAGTATCCGCCTCCAGATTAAGGATGACCGCCGCGTTGACGACCGAGATTGCCTGGGCGCGGCGCAGCGCCAGTTTGATGAACGTCCCGCGCTGTGTCTCTTTCATCGCCGGGAAGGAAATCTCGACGAGCATTTCATCGGGCTGCATCACCGTTTTGCGGACGCCGGTGTAGAAGTCTTTGAGGGGAACGGTGCGTTTGCCGCGGATGGAGGCGAGGGTGACGGATGCGTCGAGCGCCATGAGCGGGGTGATGGTGTCGTTGGCGGGCGAGGCGGTGATGAGGTTGCCTGCCACCGTGCCGCGGTTGCGAATCTGCGGCGCGCCCACTTCCCACGCCGCCCGCGCCAGAGGCGCCGCCCGCTCACGGATGAGTTTCGATGCGACGCAGTGGTTGTGCGTCACGAGCGCGCCGAGGTGGATGATGCCGTCTTCGTCCAGAGTGATCTGGTCGAGGCGGGGGATGCGCGAGATGTCTATGAGGGTGTGAATGCCTTTGCGGACGCCGCGTTCGAGTTCGAGGATGAGGTCGGTGCCGCCGGCGATGAGGCGGGCGCGCTCCCCCTGTTCGGCTAGCACAGCCAGCGCTTCGTCAATTGTGGTTGCGTTGATGTAGTTGTGCCACATAGAGAAATTTGCAAATGGGGGTGTTGCCCCGTTGGTTTATGAGGTGGAGCCCGTTATGGCTTCGGTACGTTTGTCGTAGGTTTCGTTGGCAAGACGCGCCAGGGTGATGAGGTTGCGGATGGCGGCGGGCAAGGCGGCTTCGTCGCCCATGCTGGCTTCCACGTTGTCGTTGGCGCGCGCCACCTGTTCGGCGAGGTCGAAGAACGCCGCATCGAATTGGTAGACGGCTTCGAGTTCCTTTTCGTTGATCTTGACCGCGTCGAACAAGCCCGAGTAGCCGCGCGGCGCAGTGCGGATGCGGTCAATGAAGGTGCGCAGTTGGATGGCGGCTTTTTCCATGTCATCCACGTAGGCGATCATGCCATTGCCGACCATCTCTTCCTGTAATTGGGAGGTGCGCTGCCATTGTTCCTCGAAGCGGCGTGCGACCGTATCCCGCAGGAGTTTGTCGGCGTCACGCCGGTGCTGCCGTTCCACGTACCCGCCAAAGCCGGGAATGTAGGACGCCAGTTTTTTGAACGGGTCCTGCATGTTGGTTACTTTTTCAAAGAAGTCACTCATGGGAATCTCCTGTCGAAGCGTAGCAAGGATGGCGCAATTGCGCTGCGATGATATACGGGCGCCGCTCGGTTTTGTCGCACAAACCCATTATAGCCGTACTTTCTGGTTATAATCAAGAAACAGGTTTTCAAATTGGAGCGGTTCGCTGAAGTTTGGGGGCGAAGCCCTCCGCCGAAACCATATCAAATGATTGGCGGCGTGAAAGTGCGCCGCTCAAGGAGTGCAGCCATGACGACAGATATTCAATCCCTGCTGGGCGACAAGGCGGAATACCTGCTTGGATTCAACTCGCCCAAGATTCCCAAGGAGCGCCTGCATTTGCCGGGACCCGATTTCGTGGACCGCATCTTTGCGCAGTCGGATCGCAACAACCGTGTGCTCGGCAATCTGCAGCGAATGTACAATCACGGTCGCCTCGGCGGGACGGGCTACCTCTCGATCCTGCCGGTGGATCAGGGCATCGAGCATTCGGGCGGCGCCAGTTTTGCCAAGAACCCCGATTACTTCGACCCGGAAAAAATCATCGAACTTGCCATCGAGGGCGGTTGCAATGCAGTCGCGTCCACGTTTGGCGTGCTGGGCGTCATGTCCCGCAAGTATGCCCACAAAATTCCGTTCATCGTCAAAATCAACCACAACGAACTGCTGACCTATCCGAACAATTTCGAGCAGATTTTGTTCGGAACGGTGGAGCAGGCATACGACATGGGCGCAGCGGCGGTCGGTGCGACCATCTACTTCGGTTCGGAAGATTCGCATCGTGAGCTCATCGAAATCGCCGAAGCCTTCGCCCTCGCGCATCAACTCGGCATGGCGACCATCCTGTGGTGCTATCTGCGCAACCCCGCCTTCAAAAAGGACAAGGATTACCACGTCTCGGCGGATTTGACCGGGCAGGCGAATCATCTCGGCGTCACGCTCGAAGCGGACATCATCAAGCAGAAACTGCCGGAGAACAACGGCGGCTATCTCGCTCTGAACACCGGCGACAGTTCCTACGGCAAGCACGACAAGCGCATCTACACCGAACTGACCAGCGACCATCCCATTGACCTGTGCCGCTATCAGGTGGCGAACAATTACATGGGGCGCATCGGGCTGATCAACAGCGGCGGCGCCTCCGGCGCGAACGATTTTGCCGAAGCCGCGGCGACGGCGGTCATCAACAAACGCGCCGGCGGCATGGGGCTTATCTCCGGGCGCAAAGCCTTCCAGCGACCGATGGCGGAGGGCGTGAAACTGCTCAACACCATCCAGGATGTGTATTTGGATAAGAGCATCACGGTGGCGTAACCGATCTTTGGGACACGGATTTCACGGACATCACGGCTTTTTCCGTTTTTCCTCGGACAATTCCATACCGTCCGCGTGATCCGTGTCCAAATGAGGGTTTTGTGCCTCTCTCCGACCAAGGCGTAACGAAGGATAGATACACCGTCATTCCCCGCACCGCCATTTTTTTGCGGCGCGGGGATTCGTATTTACTGCTCAAAGGCGCACCGACCAAACGCCTGTGGGCGAACAAGTACAACGGTCTCGGCGGGCATGTGGAACGCGGGGAAGACGTACTCTCGGCGGCAAAGCGTGAGCTGCTCGAAGAAACGGGGCTTACAGCAGAGTTATGGCTGTGCGGCACGCTGATGGTGGACGCCGGCGAAACAGGGATCGCGTTGTATCTCTTCAGCGGGGAAGGGGAAGGCGAGCCGCAGCCCTCGCGGGAAGGGCTGGCGGAATGGATTCCCTTCGAGCGCATCAATGCACTGCCAACCGTGGAAGACCTGCCCGTGCTGTTGGGCAAAATCCATGCGATGAAGCGGGGCGACGCTCCTTTCAGCGCCCGCTCCTTTTACGATGACGAAGGAAAGTTGAGGGTGGTGTTTGGGGAATAATGATTTGGATGAAAAAAACGGTGAGGCTACCGCTTATATTCTTCCCATTTTGAGCGCGGACCATCGAACAAAAGCGGCACGGAATTTAAAATGTTTCTGCCAAGTATCCCCATCGGTTGATCAATCAGCAAAAACTTGCCAGTAAACTTTCTGCCCAGAAAGATCATTTCCAGATGTGTCGAACCCACAAATTGCGATTCCCCGCTGAACCCTTGTACTTCGTAGATGTCGTCCACATCTGGTTCCAGGTCAAGTCCCTTGATACATGGAATTGGAAGCAAAGTGACATCTGCGCCCGTGTCAATCAACATGGGTACCTCAGATACGGAAATGCCGGTTGCAGGATGTCTTAAAGTGACGTATGCCACCGGTGCAGGCGGATCAAAATTCTCAGCGTCGTACTTTGGCATGACACTATGCCTTGTCCACTTTCATTATAAAATCGCCAGCCTGTTTGCGATTGGCGAGACGCGGTGTGTGGACGCGGACGGTTTTCTTCTTCTCCACCTGCAAGTCAGGGACAATGACGTATACTTTCGCCTTCTCAGGCAGGCGGATACCGGTCTTTAGACGGATCCTGCCTTTTTCCACAATGCCTTCATAAGTGGTGAGCGTCATAGTTTACCTCGCAGGGCGATTATAGCATTATTGTCGGGCTTGGCGATGGAAAGAGATGAGCACAATTAATATCCGTGTTGATTTATTTTACCAAGGGTATGGATTTGATGACTGGGGGTCTTGCACCCGCTCAGGCGGGCGCCCAGCTTTATTTTGCGCGATTCAGGATGATGGTAAACGTGGTTCCATGCTGGGGATCGCTCACCACTTCGAGTGAGCCGTGATGCTGTTCGATGACCTGGCGCGTGATGGCGAGTCCCAGCCCGATGCCGCCGAAGAGATTCTCCTCGTGTCTGTCGAGATGATAGAAGCGGTCGAAGATTTTGCGCAAGTTTTCTTTGGGGATGCCGATGCCGTGATCGTGCACGTCAACGAGCAGGGTCTCGGGTTCGGCGATGATGCGAATATCCACATCGCCGCCTTTGGGGCTGAACTTGATGGCGTTATCCACCAGCGCCATGAGCGCCCGTTCGAGCGATTTGAAATCCCCCCAGGCGGGAGGCAGGTTCGGGGTCGGGGTGAAGCGCAGGAAGACGCCGCGCTCACGGGCTTTCTCTTCATAATGTTCGACCACCGCCCGCGCCACCTCATTCATATCCACTTTCTGAAAATCGGGCAGGACGAGGTCCAACTCCTGCAGGAAGAGGATGTCGTTGACGAGCGTGGCGATCTGCTGGATGTTGCGGGAAATCGTTTCGATCCCCGCCGATAACTGGTCGCCGCTCAAGACGCCGTTCTGAATCATTTGCAGATAGCCGAGCGCCACCATGAGCGGCGTGCGGAGTTCGTGGGCGACGTTGGTGAGAAACTCGCGGCGGGCAAGTTCCTGCTCGGCGAGTTTTTGATACGCCTGCGCGAGTTCGCCGGCGCGCATGCGCAGGTCTTCCACCGCCATTTGGTCGTTCGAGCGCAGGCGGTCGCTGATTTCGCTGACCATTGCCATGGCAATGCTGGTGGAGTTTTTGAGGACGCGGTCGAAGGAGGCTTTGTCGAGTTCGAGGGTGGTGAGGGCAGTGCGGGCAGTGACGGTGGCGGCGCGCGGCGCGTTGTGAATGAGCGCCATCTCGCCGAAGAAATCCCCCGCTCCCAGTGTTTTGAGCAGCCGCCTGTCGGCGTTGTTGATGACCTTGGTGACTTCCACTTCGCCTTCGAGGATCATGTAGAACGTATCTTCGACGGCGTTTTCCTGGCACAACACGGCGCCGGGTGCGTAGGAACGCACCTTGCTGTGGGCAATCAATTCTTCGATTTCATCCGCTTTGATGCCCGGAAATGCACGCGGGATGATGCGGGAAGGAGCGCGGTGAGTAGTCATGGCGTTCTCCGAAGGTTGCTTGTACCATTGTAGCATGACGATCCCCGTTGTTTTGGGGGTGTGAAAACTACATTGATTTTGCAAGGCGGACGGGCGTTGCCATGCCAAAATTCGTGAAGGCTGGCGGATAAAACCTACGCAATCTTGTAACCAAACCTGCGCAGGAGACTCTTGCGCCAGGCAATGCCGTTTTCGTCCTCCACACCCTTCGGCGGGAAGCCGTCCACCACGCCCAGGATGCCGCGTCCCTGCTCAGTTTGGGCAACCAGCACCTCGACCGGGTTGGCGGTGGCGCAGAAGATGCGCGCCACCTCCGGCACGTTTTTGACCGCGTTCAGCACATTGATGGGATAGAACCCCTCGCCCAAAAAGACGATGAACGAATGCCCCGCACCGATTGCCAGGGCGTTCTTCTTTGCCAGTTCGATCATCGCTTCGTCCGTCCCCGTCCACCGCACGAGACATTCCCCCGACGCCTCGCAAAACGCCAGCCCAAACTTGATGCCCGGCACCGAGGTGACCAGCGCCTCGTGAATGTCTTCCACGGTTTTGATGAAGTGCGACTGCCCGAGGATGAAGTTGATGACTTCGGGTTTTTCGATTTTTACGATTTGGATGTCCATGCTGCCTCCTTCTCGATTGCGCTAGAGAGCGCATACTACACGGTCTTTTCTTTCCGCTGGTAAAAGACCAGCAGGGTGCTGCCGTATTTCCGCTGGTCTATCTCCTCCAGGTTCTCGAGGGCGGGTGTGGAAGTCTGGTATTCCCTCGGCGCAATCTGCACGATGACCCAGCCGTCCTCCGCCAGCCAGTCGGGGTTTTCGTCCAGCAGTTCGAGCGCCTTCGCCCACATCTCCTTGTATTGCGGCGGGGCGATGTAGATGTACTCGAACCTTCGGTCGGGCTCTGCCGAGAGATAGGCGAACGCATCCGCGCGGCGCACCTCCGCCTGCGACTCGAACTTGCAGTGCTTGAGATTTTCCTTGATAACCTCGACAGGCGTGCGGTTCAAGTCGGTGAAGCGCACGAACGCCGCGCCGCGGCTCAACGCCTCGATGCCCACCGCGCCCGTGCCGCCGAACAAATCCCACCAGCTCGAATCAATCACATCCGAGCCGAGGATGTTGAACAACGCCTCCTTCACGCGGTCGGTGATGGGACGGGTCGTGTCGCCCTCCACCGACTTCAACTTGCGTCCCTTCGCTTTGCCAGCAATGACTCTTAAACTCATGCGACCTCACCCCTGACCCTTCTCCTGAAAGGAGAGGGGAACTTGCCGCGCCGCGGTGAGATTGCCATGCGGCGCAATGACCGGGACCACGCATCCCGTGCCGAGGAGGAAGCGTTTGCCGCCCGTCTGCTGAAGGGCATCTGCCGCTTCTTTCTGGACTTCAGCCTGATTCCCGTACACGAGCGTATCCTGCCTCATGCCTCCGCAGACGACGCCCGCGAATCCCTCCTGCGCCTCTGCCAGAGACGGAGGCGTTTCGCGGTCATGCCAGTTGACGATGGGGAAGTCGAAAGCAGGAAGCAGGGAGAAATACACATCGCTTCCGTGCAGGTGAAGCAGGTTGCACCACAATCCCCGCGCCGGTTCGAGCGCCTTGAGGTCGTTCGGCAAACCAAAGGTTCGATACTCCTCGAGCGAGAGCAGACTGGCTTGCGCGTGTTGAACGGCGTAGAACACGCCGTCTATGCCGGTCTCGAGAGAGGCTTCCACGAAGCGGCGGGTGGTCTCGGCGATGACGGCGAGTCCTTTCAGCACGGCTTCGGGGTAGAGCCGCAGATGCGCAAGCAAAGTCTCACTGCCAGCCAGGTTCTTCGCCTGCGCCAGCGGGCTGAAGACCGTTTGGAGCAGGGGAGTCTGCGGGTCGAGTTCGGCGCGGATCAGGCGCAGGCATTCCAATTGCGCGGCGAGATGCCGGGAGGTGGGGTCGAGCAGGGGGAGGCGTTCCCAGTCCCGAGGTCCGTGAATGACGCGTTTGGTGTATTGGCGCGTCCCTTCGGTGTGACCCCGCCATTCGTCCTCCACGCCCCAGTCCTTCAAGCAAAACGAAGAGGCAGGCGTCACTTTGACGAGGTCGAAGTCGTAGGTGCGTTGAAAGTGGAGCGTGGCTTGGGCAAGCGTGCCCGGCGTTTGGTCGTCCACGGGGAAATGCCGCCACAACGCCACAGGCGGGCGGTCAATGATTTCGCCTTGCAGGCTGGCTTGGATGCGTTCCTTGTGTGTGGTCATGGGATTTGCCGGATGGTGCAGAACTTTGCGCCGACGCGTGAGATTTCAATCACGATTGGCTCTTTGGGGTAAGTGGTCAGGTTATCGTTGGTGCGCGAGTTGGCAAGCACATAATCGCCGGAGCGGATTTCCACCGATGGGTCGTGCAGCGAAAAAATTTGCACGTTTTCGTCTGCAAACGGCTCCGCCAGATACGCCTCGCGTTTGACGAACAGCCTGACGGGCGAGTCCACTTTTTCGTTGAGCGCCTGCACGGCGTCTTTGTAGCAGGTGAGCCAGTAGTCGGTCTCGTAGGTGCGGAAGGCGCGGCTGGTGCCGCCGATGTAGAAATTGTAATACGTATATTCGTAGGGATGAAGTTTGAAGATGCCGTACAAACCGGGGACGAGCAGCACCACGCCGGTGAGAGCGTACAACCAAAGCGATGAAATGTTCAGCCGTGCCAGCAGGGCGGCGGCTTGCGTGACGATGACCTCATACGCCAACCCGATGAAGACGAACACCGGCGGCAGGATGAACAGGAAGTGGCGGATGCCGTCGTACATGGACGGGCGGCGGAGGAGGATGTATGCCAGCAGGGTGAGAAACCACACCAGCGTCAACGCCAGCGAAACCGCCCGGTCTTTTCGGATCTGGGGACTGGGCGCGTCGCCCCTGAATATTTTCCAAAACCCAAGCATCACCCCCAGCACGGAGAGCGGGATGGCGGGTTCGGTCAGGGTGAAGGTGAGCATGAAGGGGAAGTAGTGAAGCGGCAGGTTGTTGGCGCGGTAAATCTCGCCCTCGAACAGCAAGCCCAGTTCGGTAGGGTTATCGGACATGAAACGCAGGACGCCGAAAAAATTGCGGATGGGGTTTTCCCACAGGTAGGGCCAGGTCGCCAGCATGATCGCAACCGATGTAAAGCCGTAAAGGAAGAACGTGCGCCAGGCGGTTTTATCCCTGCGCAGGCTGGGTTTCGAGAGGAAGTAGAGGAAGACCAGCAGACCGGCGAACGGTCCCAGCACGCGGATGGAGGTGGCGATGCCGAGGAAGAACGCCGCCAGAAGCATCTTGCGGGCGGCGTTCTTCGCGCCCGATGCGGCGGCGTCCACCATTTCGAAGCCGAAACAGATGGCGCCAAGGAAGAACGTCAGAAAGGGCGGGTCTTTGGGGTTGATGAAGGCGTGTTCCCACAGCAGGGGCTGGAAGGTGAAGAAGACAGCGGTAAAGAAGGCGGCGGGTTTGTCCATCCAGCGGCGGGCGAAGCGGTAGAGCAGGTAAATGCCGAGTTGGAAGAAAAGGAAATTGACGAGGTGCCAGGCTTCGGCGGAGTCGGCGCCGAGCGCTTTCAGTCCATAGACGAAGTTGCGGGCAAGGAAGAGGTAGGCGGGTCCGCGGTTTTTGTGGTCGTCGGCGCTGGCGCCATAGGAGTTGTAGAGGTCGAAGTGACCGCTGAACCATTCCTTCGGCGAGTAGGCGTAGCCGAGTGCGTCGGCATAACTGTAGAAGAGCGGCTCGTCCCAGGCGGTGCCGTAATCGCGGTAGGTCAACAGACCGGCAAGGATGTTGACGGCGAGGAGCAGGAGGATGGGTTTTTCGGCGATGCGTTTGAAGGCGGAGGTCATAAGAGCGGGGTGCCGAAGGCGTCGAAGACCTTGATCTTTGCCTGCGCCGCCGGACTGGCGGGGTATTCCTCTTCGAGCAGTCCCCAAATCATCGAGTCGCTCCAGCCGTTCAGGAAGGGCGTTTTTTTCCGCAGGGTGCCTTCGTGCGTGAAGCCGAGTTTGCGCGGGATAGCGGCGGAGGCATGGTTGCGCGGGTCGCAGTGAATTTCGATGCGGTGGACGTGGATGATTTCGAAGGCAACCTTGATAAGCGCGGTGGCGGTTTCTGTGATCAAGCCGCGCCCGGTGTAGTCCTTGTGAATCCAGTAGCCGATTTCCAACTGCTGTTCACCGATGCGCGTGTGCAGACCCGTACCGCCGAGCAGGCGGGTCTCTTCGGGATTGAAGATGCCATAGATGTAATCTTCCTGCATGTCGAACCGGCCGCGAAAGCGCTGCACGCCCTGAAGCCGCACATTGAAGGGACGCGGTTCGTCGTGCGCCCAGGGCATCCAGGGTTTGAGGTGGTCGAGGCTTTCGAGGATGGAATTCGCCAGCAGTTGTGTATCGGAAGGTTGGTAGCAGCGAATGACGAGGCGTTCGGTTTCGATGCGGTAGGCGGGGTTGGGGATTTTCGGCTGGGTCATTTGCGTTGGGGTTTCTTTGATGTCTTTGCCGCGCGTTTCTTTTTGCCGAATTCTTCGAGCAGGGTTTGCATTTCGCGTTCTTCGCCCTGTTGCCCTTTGAAGTACTCGGTCATGTACGAGGAGCGGCGCAGGCGCAGCGCCATCGGCGCGACGGCTTTGAGGTCGGCAAGGGTCACTTCGTCGCGGTTGTCGGCGGCGGCGTAGGCGCGGGCGGCTTCGAACCAGGTGATTTCGGCGCGCAGGGAATCCACGCCCATTTTTTGTACCAGTTGAATGGCGGGATGAGCGACTTCATCCGGCAGGCGGACGGTTTTCACGCGCTCGCGCGCCGACTTGATCTCCGCCGCCGCCGCTTCCATCTCCGCCGAAAACTGGGCAATCATCTGACGCGGATTCGCCAGATAGGCATTGACGCGGCGGTACGCTTCCAGTCTTTGGCTGGCATCCTCCAGTCCGCGCACGATGACGCGCAGACCGAAACGGTCGAGGATTTGCGGACGCAGGCGTCCCTCTTCGGGGTTCATCGAGCCGATAAGGACGAAGCGCGAGCGGTAGGTCGCTGCCAGTGGACCGCGCCGCACGGTGTAGGAGCCTTGTGCGGCGGCGTCGAGGATGGAATCAACGATTTCATCGCTGAGCAGGTTGATTTCGTCAATGTAGAGGATGTTGCGATCTGCCTGGGCGAGGATGCCGCGGCGGACCCTCATGCGGTGATGAGCGGCGGCGTGCTCGTCTATCCCGCCGACCACGTCTTCGAGGCGGGCGTTGAGCGGCAGTTCCACCAGTCGCACCGGGTCGGGGGCGGTGAGAGGAATCCCTTCGCCGTATTTTTTGGCGCAATCAGGGCAGACGGCGTCTATGCCGCCAAGTTCGATGTCTTCCGGGAGACAGCCGTAGAAACAGGTGCTGCGTTCCACCTGCGGGAGCAGTTTGAGCAGACTGCGGACGGCGGTGGTCTTTGCCGTGCCGCGCGGACCGATGAGGAGAATCCCGCCGACATTGGGGTTGATGAGCCCCAGCAGCAGGGCGAGTTTCATCTCCGTCTGCCCGACGATGGCGAGGAAGGGGAAAGGTGTGGGTTCGGTGATGCGTCCGTCGTCGGGGGGCAGAGGCGGGAGCGATTTGCCGGCGACGTAGTCAATCAGTTCGCGCAGGCTGCGGATGGGATGCGCCACGCGTTCCTTCGGTTCGGGCGGCAGGTCGAGGGGAGGAAGTTCGGGGGTGGTCATTTTTTCTGCTGCAAGCGGCGTTCCTGACGTTGAAGGGCTTCGGTCATTTTGCGTTTTTCATCGTCCGTTTCGGCTTTGAGCGGAGGGACGGGGGCGGGCTTGCCTTCGTCGTCGAGGGCGACATAGACGAGCCAGGCGGTGTTGGTGTGCGTGCGCTCGCCGGTGATGGGGTTCTCTGCCAGCACCTGCACTTCGGCTTCCATGGAGGTGCGCCCAGTGTAGGTGACTTCAGCGTTGAGGATGATCAGGTCGCCGATGCGGATGGGTTCGCGGAAGGTCATCGAGTCAATGGCAACGGTGACGACCTTTTTCTGGGCATGGCGCATACAGGCGAGCGCGCCGGCTTCGTCCACCAGTTTCATGATCCAGCCGCCGTGGACGTTGCCCAGCAGGTTGGCATGTTCGGGGTGCATGAGTTGGGAGATGGTCACGCGCGAGGCGCGCATGGTTTTGGGGGCGAGTGTTTCGGTCATGTTTTGCTCGTCATGAGTTTACCATACGTCTTTTTCTTTGCCACAGAGCCCGCAGAATTCTCTTTTATCAACTGATGTTACACACCGTCCCGAAGGTTTGGCTGGAAAATAGGCACAATTTGCGAGAACCTTCGGGACGTTTCGCATAAAAAGGTCCCTGGTCGGTTAAAGCAAACGGACAAACCGTTTTCTGGTTTGTCCGTTGCTTGCAGGAAGGAGGAAGGTTACAGTCCGGCGGCGCTGCGAAGGGCATCCGCTTTGTCGGTGCGCTCCCAGGGGAATTCGATGTCGTCGCGCCCAAAGTGACCGTAGGCGGCAGTCTTGCGGTAGATGGGCTTGCGCAGTCCCAGGTCGCGGATGATGGCGCCGGGGCGCAGGTCGAAGTGGTCGTGAATGAGGGCGATGATATGGTCATCGGAGATTTTGGCGGTGCCGAAGGTCTCCACGTTGATGGAGAGCGGATGCGCCACGCCGATGGCGTAGGCAACCTGAACTTCGACGCGGTCGGCGATGCCGGCGGCGACGAGGTTCTTGGCAACGTAGCGCGCGGCGTAAGCGGCGGAGCGGTCCACTTTGGTGGGGTCTTTGCCGCTGAAGGCGCCGCCGCCGTGGCGTCCCATGCCGCCGTAGGTATCCACGATGATTTTGCGTCCGGTCACGCCGGCGTCGCCCATCGGTCCGCCGACGACGAAGCGCCCGGTCGGGTTGACGTAAATCTTGAGGTTCTTGTCCACCATGCCTTCGGGCAGAGTGGGCATGATGATTTGTTCGGTGACGATTTCGGTGATTTCGGCTTGCGAAACATCCGGCGCGTGCTGGGTGGAGATGAGGACGGTGTCCACGCGGACAGGTTTGCCGCGGGAGTATTCGATGGTCACCTGGCTCTTGGCGTCGGGGCGCAGCCAGGGGATGGCTCCGCTCTTGCGCAGTTCGCTTTGGCGGCGGGTGAGTTTGTGGGCAAGGTAAATGGGCAGCGGCATGAGGGTGGGGGTCTCGTTGCAGGCAAAACCGAACATCATGCCCTGGTCGCCGGCGCCGATGGACTCGACTTCCTCATCGGTCATTTCGCCGGCTTTGGCTTCGAGCGCCTTGTCCACGCCCATGGCGATGTCGCCGGATTGTTTGGCGATGGCGACCAGCACGCCGCAGGAATTGCCGTCGAAGCCTTTTTCGCTCGAGTCATAACCGATTTCGGTGATGACCTTGCGCGCCAGTTCATCGTAGTTGATGACGGCTTTGGTGGTGATTTCACCGAGCAGCGCAACGAAGCCGGTCTTGGTGGCGGTTTCGCAGGCGACACGGGAGCGCGGGTCCTGTTCGAGGCAGGCGTCCAGCACGGCGTCCGAAATTTGGTCGCAGATTTTATCGGGGTGCCCTTCGGAAACTGATTCGGAGGTGAACATCAGTTTAGGGGCGGTCATGAAAGTGTTGCTCATTGTGTGTGGGTCTCCTTGAGAAATAAAATTGCCCCTTCAGACGTGCAGAAAGGGCAATTGCGTGTTTGCAGTCAGCCCTCTCATCTCCCAGAACATCCGTCTGTCGGAATTGGCACCTTTTCAGCGTGGTCTAATGAGAACCATTGCTGAGAGGTTGTCGAGGCATCACAGGGCCGTTCCCTCCGCCTCTCTGGATAAGAGCGCCTTTTGGGGCTATTGAATTGCGATGGATATTACCACATGGAAAGTGATGAGTCAATTAAATTACAGTACTTACGCAGTTGAGAAAATAGAACATTGACAACACAAAAGGGACGTCTCAGAGATAATTGAGTTTGCAAAAAACCACCTCTCTGAACGGTGAAACACCATGACGTCCCGTCTCTA